>Ga0209691_1000089_pt1 | contig 64613 bp, 52 predicted proteins | sample YNPMSBMetaG_FD_187120 | JGI IMG/M metagenome (GOLD analysis project Ga0209691, IMG submission 187120) | Anoxygenic and chlorotrophic microbial mat microbial communities from Yellowstone National Park, USA - YNP MS-B MetaG (SPAdes) (version 2) ... | reverse complement strand
CGCCACCGCCCGTAAAAGTTACAAGGCTTCCGACCGTGTAGCCTGAACCTCCCGTAGCCGTTACATTCAAAATGTGCCCGTTGCTTCGGCGCAAGGTTGAGCCAGAACCCATTGTTAAGTTTGACCCTGCATTGAGCGAGCCGCCTTGCAATGTCAATGTGCCGGAGACCGTTGTACCGTTGTTTGGCGTATAGGTGCCGTTGCCTGCAATCACAAGGTTGCTGTATGCCCGTGCGTCAATTGTTTGTGAAGCATTCCCGTTAAATTCTACCGTTGAACCTGGCCTGAAGGTGTAGCTTGCAAAGCCCGATGGAAATGGATTCCCTGGATTTGTGTTAAAAATGCGATAAACTGCGCTTGCCTCTAATATGAAATTTCCGCTTGCGCTATTGATTAGCGTGTTCGGACTTACTGCCGGACGCCCTTGACGGAACTCGCCTGCCTCCACATTTAAGTTGGTTAGATTAATCGTGCTATTTGCAGGGGTTGAATAAAACCACACAAAGCGATTGTTTCCCGAAGGATTGTTGACCTCAAAATCGCCGTAGGTATGGGAATTGTGAAGATTGACTTCGAAGCCTTCATTTGCCGCGCCAGGCGCAGTTGAAACGCCGTTTCCAAAGCGAATTAAACTTCCTGAAAAGTTCACGGGTGTTGCCGCTAAGGTATCGCCACTGAGCACTGCACCTGCACCTCCGTCGCCAGGCGTTCCTTGTGGGTTGACCAAAAACGCAACCCCGGCACCTGCATTTGCAGGCGGGTTGACAATCGTTAAAGTTCCCCCAGTCATAATCACAATCCCGCGCTGTAAGTGGCAAGTGTTTAGCGCACCACTGACATCATTATCGCCTTGTGGGTTGATGTTAAAGGTGCCTCCTGTCATGACGAGGCGCGCATTCGGGTCGTTGAGCAAAAATCGCCCGTTTAGATTCACCGTGCCACGATTGAGTTCGTAACTAACAAACCCTGCACCAAGAAAAGCATCAGCATTATCTAACCTTGTTGCTCCGTTTCCAATCACCATATTGGCATTACCATCACCGATGTTAACCACTGCACCGTCGTCATCAACACGGAAGCGCGTTTCAGTTGTAGGGTTTGCTGGGAAGGTTACCGTGTTTGCGCCTGAACTGGGAGAAGTGCCGATGTTCACCGTGCCAGGTCCGTTAATCAGAAAATAGGAACCATTGCCAAGCTGAAGCGATGCTCTGATATTTACTGTTCCACCATCTTGAACATAAACTGCATTGCCAACCAGTTGTAAAGTGCCTCGATTGCCGCCGCCGACGATCACCCCTGCGTCACTTCGCACAATCATCTGACCACCTGGCTCGATATCCAAAAACCGCCGGTTGGTTGGGTTAGGGAGTTCAGGTAAGGTATTTTGACCAATGTAGAGCCGTGCACTTTCTGGTGCACCTGAGCCATCACCTACATTGAGCGTGCCGAATACTTGCATCGCCGTATTGCCCGCAAAGAGCAGGTTCTCAACATTTGTACCGCCCAACACTTCAAATAGCCCGTCATTAATGTTCAAACTTCCACCTGCACCAATCACACATACATTTACGTTGTTTGCTGACTGGGCATTCTCAAACAGCCTTACCGTTGAGCCGCTGTTCACGTTAATCGTGGCTCGCCCAAGATTGCACGTCTGTGCCGCCCCCACATTGATGACATTCTCACTAACAATAAACTGGCTCTCGTTATCGATATTAAATGTGGTGTTAGTGTTATTTACCCCATCTAATACTAACCACCGCCCGTAGACGCGCACCGTAGCATTATCTACAGTCATATTTCGCGCGAAGCTATTATCTTCGTCGGCATAGAGATTGCCTGTGCTATTCGTGGGATTCCCTATCAAGAACTGCGCCCCTGATTCCACCCTGATATTTGAAGTGCCTCTGAAAAAGACCGCCGTACCTGCCGTCGTCGCATTTTGTCTTACTCGCATAATAGCACCGTTTGAAATCGTGAGTGTACCACCATTTCCAGCATCACTGCCTGTCACAATTCTACCGCAGTTGACTCGGCTATTCGTTCCTGTAACCGACATCGTGCCTGCATTGCCATCAAACCGAATGTCTCCATAGGTGCCGTTACCTACATTAAGCGTGCCACCATTCTGCACCGTAATGTCTGCCGTCGTGCCGTTTGTTAGAAGCTTCTGCCTATCCGTTGTTTCGTTGCCGCCCACGTTCACGACTGCGTTTGGGCCATCCACAATTAAATCCCCACCATTCAGATTGAGCTGATCGAGAACATTATTTCCAGTTGCGAAATTCATTGTGCCTTGCAGGACGGTTACGGTCATATCTGCGCCCCCGAAAGCTACCGTTCCTGTACTCACATTGTAAATGCCCGTGTTATTGTGGCGATAATTGCCTCGTGTGAAGGTTGATGTGTTGGGGTTAATTGCCGCCGTGAAGGTTGTGGATTGGTTGGTAATTTGGTTATTGGGTGCAGTGCCCGTGTTGTTGTAAGTAACGGCTTGAATGTTGTAGATCGTGCCGCCAATTGAGATGGTTTGGTTGCTGGTGCCGTTGAAGGTGATGTTGTTGAAGGTTGATGTGCCTGCGCCTTCCAGATTGCCTGATAGGTTGATGTTGACAATATCAAAGAATGCACCATCGGGAATACGGAAACTTATCGTTCCGTCGTTTGTCAATGAGCCGCCATTTTGAATCGTAAGGGTATGCGTATCGTTTCCATTGTCTTGTGTTCCTGATGCGTTAAACTGCCCTCCCGGAGCAATTGTCACCCCGCCTGCGCCAACTGTCAAAACTCTGCCGCTGGTATTATCAAACTGCAAGGTGCCGCTGACGACCAGCCCACCAATTGGGTTTAGAAGCGGAGCCGGAACGTCAATGGTAACCGTCGCACCAGCGAGAATGGTTACCGTGCCAGTGTTTGGATCTTGACCAGGATAACCTTCGGGTGGATTCCGCACCCATCTTGAACCGTCCCATCGTTCCCAGTTGCTTGTGGCTGTCCAGTTAAAGTCTGTGCCTGCTGTTTGGTAATCACCTGTGTTTTGGGCGTTGGTTTGTGTGGCAAGTAGCAGTGAAAAGAGCAAGCAGAGACCTGCGACGCGTGTAAAGCGCATAGAAACACACGTTATTTGATTGTTGTAGAAACCTACAGAGGTGTATCGTTTTTTCATGAGAAGTTTCAATCGTTTTTTTGACAATCGGCTTTTTGAATTAAACCAGCATTTCTAATTGACCAAGTAGTCTTGGGCAGAGATGAGAGGCTGAAGTGGCGCAAATCAGTTTACAAATTCTGTGCAACTTCTGCGTCACGGTGAGAGTCGGTCGATTTTCCATGTTCCATCAGGCTGTTTGAGGTATCGGAAGCGGTCGTGCAGGCGCGAGGGTTGACCTTGCCAGAATTGTATTTCATTGGGGAGCAAGCGGTATCCGCCCCAGAAGGGTGGGCAGGGCACATCGCCAGTTGGGTATTTGAGCGCCATTTCTGCCGCACGCTTCAAAAGCTCAGCTTTGCCTGCAATCACTTCGCTTTGGTGCGACGCCCATGCCCCATAGCGGCTGGTCAGCGGTCTGGAACGAAAATAGGCTTCCGACTCTTCTCGGCTGACTTTTTCTACCATGCCCATAATGCTGACCTGCCGCTCCAAAGGCGGCCAATGAAAACACAACGCTGCGTAAGGATTTTCAGCAAGTTCTCGACCTTTCCGGCTCTCGTAGTTGGTGTAGAAGACAAACCCACGTTCATCCACGCCCTTGAGCAGCACGGTACGAATTGATGGCTTGGCGTCTTTTGTAGCAGTTGCCAAGGCCATGGCATTGGGTTCTTCAATGCCTGCGGCTTTTGCTTCTTCAAACCATTTTTCAAACTGCTTGAAAGGGTTGGCATCCAAGTCCTTTTCACTGAGTGAGCCCTTTGTGTATTCCTTGCGTAGATTGGCAATAGACTTCATCATATTTCTTTTTTTACAAAGCTACATTTCCACAATCAAATGCTGAAGTTCTGAGTGCGTCTCAATTGCCTGCTGAAGGGTCTTGAGCATATCAAAGCCGAACTTACTAAGGTAATAACACACATTGATGATGCGCTCTTGCAGGGTATGATTGGGCAAAAGATTGAGACTGCATTTTTCAAGCTGCATGATGATGTCTTGATGTTTTTGCTTTTCCGCACGAAAAGCTTTTTCCTTAAGATGCCCGATTTGATAAAACATTTTGCCGCTGGCGGTCTCTACTGCTTCTTTTAAGGTTGGGTCAAGTCGCGCAAGTTCCATGCCAAGTGCTTGTAGTGCAGCTTTTATTTGCGTTTCAGTTTGTGCGAACAATTTTTCTATGCTGATGCGCTCTAATTTGTCAATCGCTTGTCGTGTGAGCTGTTCTCTGTTGGCAAAGAACTGGGCATAGAGTGATGCGCGGTCTTCTTCAGCCATGAGCTCGCTGAGTTTTGTGAAGACTTTTTTGACTTTTGGTTCGGCAAGCGAAAGGCTATGGCGCGGCACGACCAAGGGCATCTGCACCCCAAAGAAGGCGTAGTTGGATTTGAGCTGCGCAAGGTAGGCAACCTCTGCTGGGCCAGCAATGTAGGCAAAGGTTGGCACCACCCAATCTTGCATGATTGGGCGCATGATGACATTAGGGCTGAAGCGTTCTGGCGCTTCTTCGACCAGCTCCAAAAGCTCACTTTTTGAAATAACACGCCGAATGGGCTGCAGCAGATAAGTTTCTTTTTGTTGCGGCTCAATACGCCATCGCTGGTGCTGCTCAATCAAGTAGAGATTGACGGGCTTAGCTTTGGCTTGTGCATCATAGCCTGCTTCCTCAAGCAAAGCGCTTTGGGCAATGACATTTGCGGAGCTTTCTGGTGCTGTGCTCAATTCTTTGAGAAAAAGTTTGGTGCAGAGTTTCTTGTATGCTCGTTCATCGCTGGAGAGGCACACTAATCCTTCATCTTTGAAGAGCTCGTTCATCATCTTGGCAAAGGCTGAGAGCATGGTTTCGCCTTCGCGGTAAGTTTGGCGAATCAGGTCAGCTACGCTGGGCTTAAACTCGCTGGGCGATAGTGCTGCCAAAACCTCGGTTGCAAATTGCGAGATTTCTGCACTCAGGCGAATGCGTCCCGTCATGGTGCGCTCTTTAACACTTGGCTCACGGTAGCGTAAGGTGTGCAATTTGTTTTCTACCAAGATAGAGAGCGTGGCAACTTCTTCGTAGTCATGGTCTTCGCCTTCCAGCCAAAAGATGGGGACAAATTCGTAGTCTGGAAACTCTCGCTTCATGCGCTTGGCGAAGGCAATTGCCGAAAGTGTCTTGTAAATCGTGTAGAGATTGCCGGTCAGTACTCCGACCTGCTGCCCAGTGACAATAGCTACCGTTTTGCTTGATACAAATTTCTGAATCTGTGAAAGGGTCTTGATGGAAGCGCCCAGCGCTCGATTTTGCCGCTCTAAAATCTCGACCAACTGCTCACGCTGATATGCGGTTTGCGAGAGTGCTTCCAGTTTTTTTTGCTGCACTTCTTTGCTACGGTAATCACCGAAAAAAAAGTTCTGCACTATGTTGCTAGTGCGTTCATTGCCAGCCACATAATCTACAAACAGCTTGTTGAACGCACTGCGCCCAGAGCCGAAGACGGAATAAGGAATAGATAGGGTCATTATTTTTTTAGATTCCACGTTCGCATCGTTTCTAGAAAGGCGTAATTGGTCTGGTCAAATGAGATGGGCGTTACCGAGACGTAGTCGTTTCGAATGGCAAACTCATCATCTTCGAGACTATCGTCTTGCAAGACCAGTTCGCCGCGTAGCCAGTAGTAAGGTTCGCCGTAGGCATCGGCGCGCTCAATCATGGTTTCGTGCCACTTGGATTTGCCTTGGTGTGTGACTGCCACACCCTTGATTTTTTCTTCGGGCAAATTTGGAATATTGACTGTCAGCAGCGTTCCTACTGGTAAGCCATGCTTAAGAACTTTGAGCGCCAGCTGTTTGGCAAATTTTGCCGCATATCTGAAATCTGGATTGTTATAAGTAGTCAGGGAAAAGGCAATGGCAGGAATTTTGGCAATAGCCGCTTCGCGCGCCGCTGCCACCGTGCCTGAGTAAAGAATGTTGATAGCCGTATTGCTACCGTGATTGATACCGCTGACTACCAAGTCAGGCTTTTCGGGCAAAATCTGTGCAAGTGCCGCCTTCACACAGTCGACAGGTGTGCCTGAGACGGCATATCCGAAAAATTTTTTATGCTTGTATGCTTTTTTGATACGCAAAGGCTGACCCAGTGTCATAGCATGGCTCATGCCGCTCTGCGGTGAATTTGGCGCCACTACGGTCACCTCACCGATTTTGCTCATGGCTTTGGCTAACATTTCGAGACCTTCGGCGTCAATGCCATCATCGTTCGTAACCAAAATGCGCGGACGCCGCACAACTTGAGAATCGTTGGAAGATAAGCTTGATGTTTTTTTAGGAGACTTCGCAGACCGACTTGCCACAGATGTTTGTTTTTTGAGTTTAAGCCACAAAGATACAAAAACTCATAGACTACACTTTTTCTACACCAACCATGCTAAAGTTTCTCTCTGATGAGGCACTACAAAACCCTGACTACATCATTGTTCAACCCTCACCAATTCAAGGGCTTGGCATTTTCACACAGAAAGTCTGCCAGCCGGATGAAATCATCATGGTCATCACTGGCGAAGTGCTGGACTCTGAAGAATGTCTGCGCCGCGAAAACGAAGAAAACAATGTCTACATTTTCTATCTCGATGAGCATCGCTACTTGGATACTTCACAGAGCGGCAAGATTCGCTACATCAATCATCATTGCGAGCCCAATTGCTATGTGATAGAGCGAGATTCTGACTCGCTCTATCTTGTTGCCGCCCGCCAAATTGCCGCCGGTGAAGAAATCACGATTGACTACGGGTTCGAGGAAATTTATGCACTTTGCCAAGCCCATAACCCTTTGTGTGCCGCTCACCGCAATGCCTGCCCAGTGCTTCAAGCCAGAAAAGACACTTCATTGAATTCGGAGATGCGTTCAGAATGAGCGCAGCACGGTATTGCGCAGATAGTGTTTATCGTCGCGGTAGGGATAGTCGGTAGTGTAGTGTAAGCCCCGCGATTCACGCCGTTTTATGGCGCTTTCAATGATGAGCTTAGCCACTTTGATAATGTTTCTTAGCTCCAGTAATCCTTCTGAAATTTTGGTGCGCTTGTAATACGCTTCTGTCTCTTCCTTGAGAAATTCAATGCGCCGTCGTGCTCGCTCCAAACGCAGGTCGCTACGCACAATGCCCACATAGTCGTTCATGACCTGTTGTACCTCTTTGCGATTATGCGAAATGAGAATCCACTCTTCTGGCGATTCTGTGCCGCTCTCATCCCAGTCAGGGAAGCCCGTGCTGTGAGAGATGGATTTGATTTTCTCGCACATGTCTATGTATGCACGATGCGAAAAGACCAAGGCTTCCAGCAAGGAATTGCTTGCCAAGCGGTTGGCGCCATGCACACCTGTCGAAGCCGTCTCGCCTGATGCATAGAGTCGATTAATGGTAGTGCGCGCATACAAATCTGTTGCCACACCTCCGCAGGAGTAGTGCATCGCTGGCACTACTGGTATTAGTTCTCGCGTAATGTCAATTCCTAACGCCAAGCAGCGTTCATAAATGTTTGGGAAATGTTCTTTGATTTGGTCTGCTGGCTTGTGCGTAATATCAAGATAGACGCATTCATCACCCAACTTTTTCATTTCGCTATCAATGGCACGTGCTACAATATCGCGCGGCGCCAGCTCTTTGCGTGGGTCGTAGCGCGCCATAAAGGCTTCACCCTTTGAATTGCGCAAAATACCACCAAACCCACGCACCGCTTCGCTAATTAAAAACGATTTGGCTTTAGGATGATAAAGTGTAGTCGGATGAAACTGGATAAACTCCATGTTGTGAATTTCCGCACCAGCACGATACGCCATGGCTATGCCATCGCCTGTAGCAATCTCTGGATTAGTGGTATGCTGATAGACTTGCCCGCAACCACCAGACGCCAGCATCGTGAATTTGGCGAGAATTTTCTTAAAGCGCCGTGTTTTGGTATCGAGCGCATATGCACCGTAGCACGTGATGTCGTTTGTTTTTTTGCGTAAATGATGCTCGGTGATGAGCTCAATAGCAATATGATGTTCCCAAATTTGGATATTTGGATGTTCGGCAGCGCGTGCCAGCAGCGTTCGCTCAATCTCTCGCCCTGTGAAGTCTGCCACATGCAAGATGCGATGCTTAGAGTGCCCACCTTCGCGCACCAAGTCGGGCTTGCCATCTTTCATGGTAAATTGCACGCCCATTGCCATCAGTTCCTTGACGTGCTCAGGTCCTTCCCTCACCAAGATTTCCACTGCTTCACGATTGCATAGCCCTGCGCCTGCCTCAAGCGTATCGTTGATGTGCAATTCATAGTTATCGTCTGGGGATAGGACGGCGGCAATTCCACCTTGCGCCCAGTTGGTATTCGAGTCCGAACGTTCTTTCTTCGTAATTACTAGCACGCTACCCAGCCTTGCCGCTCTCAGCGCAAAAAATAAACCTGCAATGCCGCTACCAATTACCAGTGTATCGACTTTAATTTCCTCCGTCATCTCTTACTGTCGATACCTATTTTGACCGTGTCAGATGAACTTTTGCACGGCTCACACTTGCTTGTATGCCTTATGGAGAGTTGCTACTCTTCTTGCATAGCCAGCGGCGGTCTAGAGTATTTTTCTCTGAGGGCATGCCACACCATCGGCAGAAGTGAAAGCACCACGACCACGATGATAACTTTATCGATATCCTTTGCAATAGATGGGAATATCTTGCCAAGAAAATACCCTGCCAGAGTCATGCTAACAACCCAAAACACAGCACCAGAGATGTTAAATATGGCAAATTTGGTGTAGCCCATTTTGGCAACGCCCGCCATTGTAGGTGCAAATGTGCGGATAATCGGCACAAAGCGCGCTATGATAATGGTCTTTCCGCCGTGCTTGTCGTAGAACGCTTGCGTCTGTTCCACATACTTTCGCTTGAAAAAACGCGAGTCAGGTCGCTGCCAGAGTGCTTCACCCATGCGCTGCCCGATGAAGTAACCTGTTGCGTCGCCGACAATCGCACAAGTGATAAGCAACCCATTGAGAAAGAGTAGGTCTAAGTCGCCACGCGCCGCAAAAATTCCTGCGGTCACCAGCAGCGAATCTCCGGGCAAAAAGAACCCTGCCAGCAAGCCTGTTTCGGCAAAGATGACCAATGCCATAATCACATAGCCTGCCTGCACAATGGTCTCAGGCGCAATCCAATGCCGAAATTCGTTGAACCATTCCATAAAAATTTGTGTGTTGAGTTAAAGGATTTTGCTTGCTCAATCAGTTTGCTTTTTTTACTTGAGCACAGTATGCAGCGAAGTTACACAAAAGTTGAAAATGCTTCACCAGTTCCAAGTGCCCCTACCTCCTTTGAAGGGACCAATCAGGTCGCTGGTAATCCAACCGCCATAAAAATCGCCTTCCTGCGCGCTTACCTTTTCATCATCCACATAGCAGGCATCGACACGACTGGCATAGAACGCAATATGGTCTTGCAATAGCGCATAGCTCGGCATTGGGTTGGGATAGCTCCATGCCGCATTCGGCGATTTATGCTCTCCAACCTGAATCGTCCAGTAAATCGCCTCTCCTTTAAACTCGCACCATGAGCGATGCGTCGAAGAGCGAAGGTATTTCATCTCCACATCTGACATCGGAATGTAGTAAGTAGGTGGATGACTTTTTTCCAGCACTCTCAACCCGTTGGTCGTGTCGGCAATTGTTATGCCCTTAAAGACGACACGCAATCGGCGCGATGTAGGCTCAAGTCGCGGCGGACGAGGATAATCCCAGACTGATTCTTTTTTCATGGTAGGAGTGTTCAAATTTCAGCATGCAAAAAGCTTCAGACAAAAGAATGAGTACATCTTTGCTGAGCCATTATTTCGCTTGCTTTCTTACTTGGGTTCGTTCCGAGCAACTTTCTGTTTGGTCGTTATACCACAGCACACAGATATCCTGCACATTTTTGGTTAGTCCAAAGCATCTTTTGTCAGTCCCGAGTATTTTTTCTTGTCATTCCGAGCACATGCGAGGAATCCAGTGCATGGATGCTTCACTGCACCACGCTTCGTTCAGCATGACAAACCACAGCATGCCTATATTTGGGTTGGGTGATGAGCCTTTGAACAGCCGCATGTTTCGGAGCAGATTTTTCGAGCAATCAATTGCCCATGCAACTAATTCATCTGTTCCAGTAGTCTTCTGAAGCTTTGATAACGACGAACAAATGACGAAAGTTTTTTACACAGCATTCGCCTCCGTGCTGCTGATTCTGCATGCGATGGCTTTGCCAGCGCAGATTTTGCCATTAGTTTCTGACAGCACTAAACCAACTTCTCCTCCTCGCAATATTCCTGCACCGTTTTTGCCTTTTATTCGCGAAGCTGAAAAAATCGGCAACGGTGCCCTGACGCAGTGGCAAAACTTTCAAATGATGGTGCTCGAGCGTGCCGCACGCCGACTTGAGCCCAGCTTGCAACGCTATATCCAACGCAAAGCCGCCGATGGACGCGCCTTGCTTGACTCGGCTATCGCCACATTTCGCACCGAACAGTATGAGCGCTTGCAAGCCTTGAACGCTCTCCTGCTTTCCCTTTCGCCAGAAGAAAGGCAACGTGAAATCACTGCTCAAAAGTTTGCCGAATATGCACGCTTAGAAAAGTTTGAGCAACAACTGGACACCCTACTTGCCCAGCAAATTGCAAAGCTCTCCGAACACTTGGAGGGACTGATAGCCGTCTCAGAACTAAAAAAAGCTGACCGCGCCGCTGGACTTACACCTGCTCGAGCGCCCAATGAAACCGATGAGCTTGATACCCTGCTTCCGACGGTGAGCACGCCTATTGGTCTGGATATTAGCCTATCTTTCAACAGTCAATCCATTTGGTATGGTCTGCAGCAGAACCTTCTGACACGCAACGACTCCGATGTGGTCAGCGGTAGCACGATGCTGTTTTCAATGACATACACTCATCAGATAGGGCTTTGGGGCGGCGTGGAACTGGTTGGACTTTTTGGGCAAGCGCAGTTTCTCGACCAATTCACCCTTCATCTCGGTCTGGAACGCACCTTTTTTGAGACCCTTAGTGCCGGGCTTACATACTCGCGCTACTTCTTTAGCTCGGGTAGTGTGCAGTTTAGTTCAATCATTTCAGACAATCTCGGCGCTTACCTGACCTACCCTACACCTATTTTGACACCAAGCCTGAGCATCAATTACAGCTTTTCTCGCACGCTGAATTATCTTTTTCTTACGCTGAGTGCTTCACGCACATTTATTTTTGAGTCGTTTTTTGGTGGGCTACTGTCTCTTTCACCCAGCATCAGTTTTGACACGGGCACTCTGCCTTCCTACACGATTTGCTTTTCAGGCACGCCGCTTTCTACCATACGCCGCACTGCTCTGCGCGACCAGAGGCGCTCTGCTATTACACGACAAGAATTTCTTGCCAGCTCTTTTTTGCCACTCAATCTGTCTCTTTCTCTCTCACTTGACTACACGCTTGGCAATTTTCGCCTATCCCCTTCGGCACATCTTGCTTTTCCGCTCAACACGCCCAGTTACATTCTTGAGCTTCAGCCACTGCCGCCCTTACCGCCCCGACAGCTTGGCACATTCAATGAGCCGAAAAACGCCATCTTTTACTTCCTGATTACTTTTGCTCTCACGCTTTAAGTTTTGCAGCACCGCAATAAGAGTTATTTACTCAGCATTTCTTGGCGTTTGAGCAATCCCTCCGCAGCGCGATGCACGCGCCCTGCCAGATACTGGACAAATGCCTCCGAATCGTTGATGCATGGAATGTAGTGGGCATGTTTGAAGCCTGCACTGTAGAGATGTTCTGCTGCATGATGCGTTTCGCTGCTTTCGGCAAAGTATCCGCTGGCAAATGCTACTGCTGTCTCCACTCCGCGTGCTTTGAAGTGCGCGATGGCTTCGCTCATGTTGGGCGAGGTCCATTTGCCGCCGACCGCATGGTTCAAATATGCAACGGTAATATCAGAGAAGCGACACGCTGTCTGTGCTTTGAGTAGCGTGGAGAGTTGCGCATAAAAACTTTCAGTTTCTTTCAGCCCATTGCGAAATGAGACGGGCTCACCATTTTTTTGGGCAACGACCGTGCCGTGCATAATTAGAATCAACCCCACTTTTCCTTGTAGCGCAACTCCCCTGAGTTGTGAGCAGACATAATCTCGATACACTTCTGCCAGCAAGCGATCTTGCCACAGCCCACCGATGAAGCTAAACTTGCTTAGGTCTTTTGTAGGAAATGTTTGCTGAACAAAGCGGCAGAGCGTTCCGCAAGAGAGGTCGTTATTGATAGGGTTCATGGTGAGCACGATGATGCCATCGTAACGCTTGACGGCTTCCTGTAACTGTGCTTCGGTGTAAGGCGGCGTGGTTTCAAATGTTGCCATCACATCGAAGTGAATGGATTTTGCCATGCTCATCTGTGCAAGATATGCCTGAATTTTTTTAGCCTGCTGGCGTGTAATGCTATTGTGTGGCGAGCGATATTTTTCGCGCTTGTATTTGAGCGTCATCAATGCGCCACCGACGGTAGGAATCACCTGCTGAGCCAGTTTCGGAATCTGCATGTAGCGCGACGCATGATGAAAAATATGCTGAATTTGATTGCGATACGCCGAAAAATTAGGTTCTTCTACTTCGCCGTGAGACGAGATGATAACCGCAAACTTCTTCATAGCTTTGTTTTTTCTGCTAATGTTTGTGTCAGCAAGTTACGCATTTGAATTTTAGTTTTTTAATGTGCTTAGGTTCTATGCTCACTCGTTTTTTTCCTTTGGTGCTGCTCATCATCTCTGCGTCACTTTTGCTTCAAAGCTGCCGCACCAGCCCACCCAGTCGTGCCGACCGCGCGCCGCATGTTCTCTACACCATTGATGCCACGCAGCCCGAGCGAGGGGAATTTGTTATCACACTCTCATTTGAGAGATTGTCGTTTCACGATGAAGAAATTTTTTCTTTGCCAGCATGGGCTCCGGGCGCGTATCAACTGACGCACTATGGCAAATATCTGCGCAATCTTGTCGCTCTCGACCGCTATGGCAAGCCGCTTCATGTCGTCCGCCTCGATACCAATTCATGGAAAATTTTTCCTGCCAAAGATCTTGCCCAAATTCAGTATCGCATCCAGCAGATGCATCGCCCTGACCTGCTTTACCCCGAAACCACCGAACTCAATTTGCAACGCGGATACTTCAACGGCACGAATGTTTTCGGCTACCTGCAAGGCTACAAAGACTTCCCTTGTGTGGTGCATTACCGCTTGCCCGAAGGTTGGCAAATGGCTTCTGCGATTGAAACTGCGCCGAACTCTCTTAGCGCCTACGCCAAAGATTACGATGAACTTGTTGATGCCCCAGTGATACTTGGCAAATTCCACCGCTACGATTTCTCCATACTCCATAAGCCACACAGCGTTATCATTGACGCCGATTCACCGCCAAAACCTGACAGCTTGATAGCCCTTATTCACGAGATTGTTTTGGCTCACTACCGTTTCTTTGGCGAACTGCCTTACTCCAAATATCTCTTCATCTTTCGCCTCGTGCGCCCTACATTTTTTTCTCAATTCGGCGCGCTCGAGCATCGCAATTCCTCCGTCTATTACATGCCGCTCTTTGACTGGGATAAGGTTCGGCATGACCAAATTGCCACCACCATCAGCCACGAATTCTTTCACCTCTGGAATCCCAAGCGCATTCATAGCCACTTGCTTGGTCCATTCGACTACCAGCGCCCTATTCAAACTTCTACTATTTGGTTCGTGGAAGGCATGACGGACTACTATGCAGAGCTTTTGATGGTCAAGGGCGGCGTACTTCCATGCTCAGTGTTTTTGCAAAACATGCTGCAGCGTATTCACCTATTGCAAACACCCTTTGGCGGCGGTCAGGAAAGTCTCGTTTCACTCAGTCGCCGATTAGCGCACATTGAAGATGCCTCCGGTATGTTTCCGTTTTATATCAAAGGCACAGTGGTTGCAATGCTTTTGGATATTTACTTGCGCACACATCACCCGCATCAACACGGCACCGATGAACTCTTGCTCAAGCTCAATGCAGAATACGGCAAGCCGCAGAAACCGTATCACGACGACTCTCTCGCATTTGTTCTCTCACGCCTTGCAGACGTGGACATCTTGCCTTTTTATGCGCGTTACATTGCCGGGCGCGATACTTTGCCGCTTCAGACTTACTTGGCAAAAGCAGGCTTGCACTATGGCAAACGCAAGGCGATGATTCCACAAATGGGGTATTTCATTCAGCCTGATTCAAATGGGGCACTGAAAGTGGCAAGCGTTTTGCCTGAATCTCCTGCGGAACGCATGGGCTTAAAACCAAATGACGAAATTTTAGCCATTGACGATGCTGACACCAGTCGCTCCAGCTTGCTTTTGGAAAAAATCCTCTCTCTCAAAGGGCTCAAAGCTGGTGCCCCTACGCGGCTGACCGTCAAACGCAAAAACAAAACCCTTACACTGACTGGCAAAGTTGGCGCACAACGCAGCATCGTCGATGTGCTTGAGCTAAATGACGCGGCTACACCTGCCGAAAAATCAATACGCGAAAAGATGTTCAGTTTCAACTGATTGCACTCGAGCAATTTGAGACTTGGGAAGCATCACCGAGCCGCACCAAGTTATCTTCCTGATAGCGGCGCGCGATTTTCCGCCCCCAGCAATCCGAATTAGCCATACACAAAGCGCTCTTGCGCAAAGCGTGTGAAAAACAGCACAAGGCTGCACGACACGACGAGTTTATTTTTCATTATGGCTGTCGGCTATGGGGAAAAGTGTTTTAGGTGAAAGTACCTGCTTTTCGAGATAAGCACCGCGCCATCATTTTTGGTATTAAGTTTGTATTACTGAATTTTGAGTGCCTGCTGACTTATTCGTAACTTGCGTAGTTATGAGAACATCAGCTTTGGCATACCTTACACTGCTGATTCTTTCTGGACTGGCACTGGCAAATACCTCAATTTCACGCTTTGTTGCCGTGCCTGCCACTGACCGCATCTATGTGCGCTGGTCGGCATCTGTAGAATCCAACTTGGTGCGCTACGAGGTCTATCGCCGCACAGACAATGACCCATCTTTGACATTGATTGCAACTGTTCAGCCTTTGGGGTCGGGTAGCAGTTATGAGGTTGTCGATATGAATGTGGCGCGTCTTGCACCGATGGCAAGCACAGCACCGCTGCCTGCCGCATTTTCTTCTACTCGTTACACCTATATCTTGCGCATTGTAGGCACGACGCGCACCGACGAAATGCAAACTTCGCTTGTCTATCAAACTTCTACGACGCGCCGCACATGGGGAAGCATCAAAGCCCTGTTCCGATAGCCATGCACAAGAAGCATTTATATCTCTACCACGGTTACGCCAGTTCCACCCTCATCCCAATTTCCCAGTCGGAAGCTCTTGATGCGTTTATCTGACTTGAGATACTCTGCAATGCGTTTGCGCAGTGCGCCCGTTCCTTTGCCATGAATTAGGTCGACTTTATGAAGACCATGCGAGATGGATTCGTCAATGAATTTTTCCACGCGCAAGATGGCTTCGTCGCCCATCAGTCCGCGCAAATCTAATCGGGTGGGCACTTCCTTGATTGCGCTCGTGGTCGCGGCACTCGCTTTTTGTTCTTTTCGTTCCGCCTCGCGTGCTTCTTTCTTTGAGATTTTCTGAAGGTTGCGCAGCTGTGTTTTCATTCGGAAACTGCCGAAACTGACCACAGCATCTTCGCCATCGATTTCCAAAATCTCGCCAACGCTTTGTGTATCAAGCAGTTTGACTTTGTCGCCAATTCGCAGTGTGGCATCTGGCAGGGTTTCTGAGCTTTGACTTGCGTTAAGGCTGGCTTCTTCAGCTGCTAGCTCTTTGCGAGCTTTCTCCAGCTCTTTTCGTGCCTGTTTAACGGTTTCGCTATCGGCTTGACTTTGCTTGATGTCCTTGATGACTTTTTCAATCACTTGGTTTGCTTGAGCCAGTAGGCGCTTAGCGTCTTGCAGACTTTGGCGTCGCAGTTCTTTTTTCTCCTGCTCAAGCGCTCGAAGTTTCTGCTGATACGATTCAGTCAGGCGTTTTAGCTCTGCTTGCTCGCGCTCAAGTTCGGCTTTTTGTGAGCGTACAGCTTGCAACTCAAAGCTAAGTTTTGCAATCAGGTCTTCGAGCACATGTTTGTTTTCGCCCATGAAGCGCTGGGCATTTTCCAAGATGTGCGGCGCAAAGCCCATTCGGCGAGCCATTTCCAATGCGAAACTGCTGCCGGGCAAGCCCATTTGGAATTGATAGGTTGGGCGCAGTTCACTTGCATCAAATTGCATTGAACCATTGATGGCGCCTTCTCGGCGATGTGCATATGCCTTCAGCATGCCTTGGTGCGTGGTGACAACCGTCAGTGCCCGCCGTGTAATCAGGCTTTCGAGAATTGCCGTTGCAATTGCCGCTCCTTCTTCAGGGTCAGTGCCTGAACAAATCTCATCTATCAGGACAAGGCTCTCACTTGTGGCGTTATCCAAAATGTTTTTCAGGTTTTGCAAGTGCGAGCTAAATGTCGAGAGGTCGTTCTCGATAGATTGTTCATCGCCTATCTCAACGAAGATGTTATCAAAGAGCGTAAATCTCGAGGTTTCACTGCATGGCACCAAGAACCCAAACTGGAGCATGTACGACAGTAGCCCTATGGTCTTCAGGGCTACGGATTTGCCGCCAGCATTCGGTCCAGTAATAACCAGCGCTCGATGTTCATCGCCCAGTTCCAACGACAGCGGCACGGTCGGCTTGCCGAGCTTTTTGTGCGTCAAAAGTAGCCATGGATGATAGGCTTCTACTAAGCGGAGTGACTTTTGCTCAGACAGTTCAGGCATGACCGAGCGTGTCTCAATCGCAAATCGCGCTTTGGCATAGAGGGCATCAAATTCACAGAGAATCTCCTGATTGTTGAGCAAGTGTTCAAGGTGCTGGCGTAGCGATTTTGCCACCTCACGTAAAATGCGCTCAATTTCTCGCAACTCTTGAATTTCCAAATCGCGAATTTCATTTGAGAGCATCAAGGTCTCTGACGGCTCAATGAACACAGTTTGTCCAGACTGCGAAAAGTCGTGAATGAAGCCCGGTACCTGATACTTGTGCTCGACGCGAAATCCTAAGACCATTCGTCCATTGCGAATCGTGATGCTCTCTTCCATGAGCATGCCTGCCTCTGCGTAGCGGCGCATCAGCGATTCCATTTTGCGACGCAATGTCATGCGTTTTTGCTCCAGCGAACTGCGAATGAACGCCAGCGCATCGCTTGCCGAACTACGCACTTCCCCAAACTCATCGACCACACGGTTAATTTCATACTGCAAGGATTTTTCCATCCAGAGGTTTTCGGTCAGCAGATTGAGATTGGGGTAAGTCTCTCGTCGGTTGAAGATAAACTTTTTGAGCTGTGCTGCTGTGCGCAGTGACGCCGCCACTTGAAGCAACTCTTTTGGCTGTAGAAAGTTTTCTTCAATCGCCAATTTTTTGTAGAGCTCTCTCGTATCGGGCAGCGATGGAATTGGCAACTCCTCACCCGACTCAATGAGACGTTTGAGCTCAGCAACTTTACGCAGTTCTAACGAGAGCGCAGTCAGTGAAAGAATCGGACCAGCTTGATTGAGCCTTGCTCTGCCCATCTCCGATAGACAGAGCTTTTCGGTATAGCGAAGAATTTTATCGAACTCTAACTTCTCTGACAGTGTCATCAGATAGCAAAATGCAAGTATTTTGCTTTTTTGAATTTATTTTGAAAACAACATAAAGATAGGCAACAAAACCATCACATTTACAGCATCCCAGCTGCCTCTTTGCCTGCTTTCTTACGACGGCTCTCCCTGTTTGTTTTTGTCTTGCTCTTCTTTGACAACTTCTGTGACGCCACGCATGCTGATACAGTTGCCATTAAACCTTTCCTTGTTCTCCATCGTCTTTTGCAGTGAAAGTTGGCACAAATCGTAAGGTGCCACTTTCAGGTAGGTAATCGTTTTAATGCTTAATCAACTAAAAACACTTTTCAAAAATGGCACGTTTATTTTCTATTCTTACGCTTGCTGCATCACTCTCCTTGGTGGCCATCGGCTGCCGCAATGCCACAGAACCCATTCAAGACGAGAGTCTGCTCGCCTCAATGGATGCCGCAGAAGTGATTGCCAGCGCCATGGGCTCCGACAACGGCGGACTGCATGAGCAACTGACCGACATTGTGGAACTGACTTTCGATGGCACCGTCATCCCACTTGCTTTCTTTGATGATGCCCAATTTTTGCACAACAACCCCATGCTAAGTCGCAATGGCGTCGTGCGCCGCCGTGAGTATAACCCTGCTACGCAGACATGGACTATCACTGTACAGCGCACACTCAACACACCTATGGTGCAAGGCAGTTGGTCTCGTCAGTATCGGTTGCGCTTTTCGCGTAACGGTGTCGGGCAACAGTTTTTCCGAACCAACAATCAAGTTGCCGACCTTGTTACCTTCGAAATCGTGCCTGACTCTTGCACTGGCAGTTTCAAGAACCCTCGCATTTCTCATCGTCTGACGCGGCTCGAGGGCGCTGTGCGCGGCACCATTTCTTTGGCTGATACGGCAAACCCCATCATGACCATCAATTCTACGGCACCGTATCGGCGTTCCGCCATTGACTCTCTGACAATTGGCAATGCACAGCGCATCAGCAACCACACTGTGACAGCAACGCTTAGCAATGTAGTTATTCCGCTTAACCGCACTCGTCGGTTCCAAAACATCTATGCGCGTGCTACTTCAGGCACAATTAGCGGCACCTATACAGCAAACATTACCTTCATCAAAGGTGAGACCTACGAAGAGCGACAAGTCAATCGTGAGTTCAATATCGACCTTTCGCAGGAGCGTGCTGGACGCTTGCCGCTATCGCTTCGCGGTCGCCGTGGCGAGTTCAGAGGATTCTTTGAATGGGTTCCGGGCTTTTTCTTACGCTAATGCAACTTCAAACGACTTTCACAAGGCGATTCGAAACGAATCGCCTTTTTTATTTTCATTGACCAAACAGGTTTTCAAACATGGCTGATGTGAAACGCTTTGGTCAAGTCTTCACGCCGCCTGCAGTGGTGGAGCAAATGCTTGCTCTTAGGAAAAATCGTGGGCGAGTGTTAGAGCCTGCTTGTGGCAATGGCGCATTTTCTAACCGCATCCCTGACTGCGTTGCCATTGAACTCGATGCCACGCTTGCCCCAGCAACAGCACTTGTTATGGATTTTTTTGCTTACCCCACTGAAAACCGTTTTGAAACCATTATCGGTAATCCGCCATATGTGCGCTTTCAAGACATTTTGCCAGAGACCAAAGCACGACTTTGTATGCAATTTTTCGATGAGCGCACCAATCTTTATCTGTTCTTCATCGAAAAATGCTTGCGTCACCTTACGGCAAATGGTGAGCTGATTTTTATTACACCTCGCGACTTTCTAAAAGCTACCGCCGCGCGACATTTGAACCACTTTCTTTACACTCTCGGCACCATTACCGACTGGATTGAACTGGGCGACAAGCGCATCTTTGGTAGCTACACACCAAACTGCGCCATCTGGCGATTTGAAAAAGACAATTTTTCGCGACGCACCACTTTTACCGACGAAAAGGGCTACACGCAAGAGAGAAGATTTACCTACATTTCAGGACAACTTCTTTTCACGAATGAAATCTATGTTGTGCCTTTCAATCATGTTTTTTTCGTAAAGGTCGGTGCTGTCAGCGGCGATGACGAAGTCTTCACCAGCGATGAATTTGGCAATAGGGATTTCGTCTGCTCTACGACGGTCAAAGATGGCAAAACACGACGCATGATTTTCAATCACTACACGCCCTACCTTGAGCGTTTCAAGTCAAGACTGCTTGCAAGGCGCATCAAACGGTTTGATGAATCAAACTGGTGGACTTGGGGACGAGTGCATTATCAGAGCCATAGAAAGCGCATTTATGTCAATTGCAAAACGCGCTATCCGCGCCCGTTTTTCCTTCATGAGAGCAACGACTACGACGGGTCGGTCTTAGCCGTGTTTCCACACAATCAGCAGGTCAATCTTCATCAGCTTTGCGAACAGCTCAATGCCGTCAATTGGGCTGAACTTGGCTTTCAGTGCGATGGTCGCTACATTTTTTCGCAGCGCAGTCTGGAGCAAACCCTTCTGCCTGAATCGTTTGCCGAATTTGTTTTTCAGCCGTGCTTTGAGTTCTTGGCAAGCGCATAGACCCAAGCTGTTTAACGCGATAGCACACCTTCGCTCTCGATTTTTTTATAGCCTTTGGGGATTTCAAACATTGACTTTGGGAAAGTTTTCCTTGTTGCTTTCTTGGCTATCACGGTCAGCACTTTTCCATTTTCTTCGGCGCGCAATTTGAGCGGGAAACCGGCTACGCCTGCTTCCACCATTTTTTGCACCATGCGTGGATTTAAGCCCAAGAGTGTGACGGTGCCCGCCAGTTTAGTGAGTTGCTCAGCATCTAAGATGTCGCGTGCGGTCCAAAGCTCAAGCGTGCGGGTTTTCGTTTTGAGTGTGAAGTGTTCGCAGGTGTAGCCCAAAAGTGTTTCTTGTCCATGCTTTTCGATGACATAGTCATCGAACTTTCCCAGCGTTTCAGCCAGTCGCCGTGAGTCGCTAAGTCCGACAATGTTGTAGGTTTTCCCGTAGGCATTGAGTTTGTAGGCGGCGCTATCTTGCTTTGGAATGAGAAACTCAAAGGCTTGGTCTTTGCCATCGAAAATGGCTTTTGCTCCGTAGCGCGAAAGCATAATGACCAGATTGCCATCTTTGACCTCTGGAGCCGACACGCTAAAAAGAACTGAACCTTCAAATGGTTTCGTGGGAAGAAGTAGCAACACGATGAGGAGTGAGCACATCATCATTTGGTAAAACGGTTGAAGTAAAATTGTTTTTGTTCGTCTACGAGTTCATATGCTTGAGGTTAGAACAGGAACAGCCATAGGAAATAATCACCGATGAGAATAGTGGCAGAAGAAACCACGAAACTGCGAATGGTCGAGACGCCGACGCCTTCTGCACCGCCATCGGTTCGGAAGCCAATGTGACAACCGATTGAAGAGGTCATCAGTCCAAAAATAGCGGCTTTGAGCAGCGCGCTGATTACATCTTCAATGTAGAAGAAATTCTTCAGCGAGTCAAAAAACCCCGATACCGTCAGTCCCAAGAAAGAAGAAGAGACCACGAATGCACCAGCAATCGCAACGAGGTTGGCGAAGATGACAAGAATCGGCATCATGAGCGTAGTTGCTAAAATGCGTGGCATTGCTAAATATCGAACTGGGTTAATAGCCATTATTTCGAGAGCATCGATTTGCTCTGTGACTTTCATGGTGCCTAACTCTGCAGCAATAGAGGCGCCGACTCGCCCGGCAATGATAATGCCTGTGAGCACCGGTCCCAGTTCAATGATAATCACACGAGAGGTAATGCCGCCGACAAGGCTCATTGGTGCAAGCCCTTTCATCTGGTAAGCCGCTTGCCAAGCAGCAATGGCGCCAGTGAAGATAGAGACCAACACCACCAACGGTAGCGAATCGACGCCAATGTGCGACATTTGCGATACAATAAGTTTGCGGTCTTTGAAGCAGCGTGTCAGACTTTTCAGCACGCCACTAAACATCAGTGTGATTTCTCCTATCTCCGTGAAAAAATTGAGAATCGCAGTCATTGTCATGCTTGTTATTTTGTTCAAAGACAAAAAGAAGTTCAAACCTGCTCTAACTTCTCATGATGCTGTAGCGTTATAGGCAAGTCAGAAATCCACTATGGATGCTTCACTTCGTTCAGCATGACAAAAAAGGAACCTTGCACTGACGCTTAGCATGATACACTATGTCATTCTGGGCATTCCCTTTGTGTCATTCCGAGCGTCAGTGAGGAATCCACATACCAACGACACACAGCGCGCACAAATGGACTTGGCACAGATTGGCACCCTTTTCAGGGTGTCTCTATGTCTTTTGTGTTTTCTACCACAAAGCACACAAAGTGCATGAAGATTTTGTTCAAAATAGTGTCTTGAGTAGCGACTACAAAAGCCGCCTTTCTGCTTTTCCAGTTGGAGCGACTCTGCCATCAAGTTTTTCTTTTCTTTTTGGCGCAAACCGCACAAAATTTTCTTATATTTCAGCGCTGCCTCAAAAATGAACAGTTTTTCCAACCAAACAGGATTACAGCTATGAGTACCGTCATCTCCGAGAGCAATCTCACCATTGATGTTGAAGAAATTTTAGGGGCTGAAGCCAAAAATCTTTTAGAGTATCGCGCCAAAGTTCCTAAAGAGCATTTGCATCTGCCTGGTCCTGATTTTATTGACCGTGTCTGGCTACACTCCGACCGTAGCCCAGCGGTTTTGCGCAATTTGCAACTGCTCTTCAATACGGGTAGGCTTGCAGGCACAGGCTACCTTTCCATTCTGCCTGTCGACCAAGGCGTTGAACACTCTGCTGGTGCATCGTTTGCCAAGAATCCGATTTACTTCGATAGTGAGAACATTGTCAAGCTTGCTATTGAAGGCGGGTGCAATGCTGTAGCTTCCACATTTGGGGTGCTCGGCAGTGTAGCACGCAAGTATGCCCATAAAATTCCCTTCATTGCCAAAATCAACCACAACGAATTTCTGACCTACCCTAATAAGTACGACCAAATCATGTTTGGCAATATCAAGATGGCATTTGATATGGGCTGCGTAGCTGTCGGTGCAACCATTTATTTTGGTTCTGCTGAATCCAATCGTCAGATTATCGAGGTTTCTGAAGCCTTCAAGCAAGCGCATGATTTGGGCATGGCAACTATTCTCTGGTGCTACCTGCGCAATCCAGCCTTCAAGGTCAATGGCACGGACTACCATGTCTCGGCTGACCTTACTGGGCAAGCCAATCATCTGGGAGTCACGATTGAAGCCGACATTGTCAAGCAAAAGTTGCCCGAAAACAATGGCGGATACAAGGCATTGAGCACCAAAGAAAATCCATACGGCAAGACGGATAGCCGTATGTACACCGACCTTGTTACAGACCACCCAATTGACCTATGCCGTTATCAAGTTATCAATTGCTATATGGGTCGCGTGGGGCTTATCAACTCAGGCGGTGCCTCTGGTGATAACGACCTCTTTGACGCTGTGAGAACTGCCGTTATCAACAAGCGAGCGGGTGGCATGGGGCTGATTTCTGGACGCAAAGCATTCCAAAAGCCCATGAAAGAAGGTATAGCTATTCTGAACGCAATTCAAGATGTCTATCTCAACAAAGACATCACAATTGCTTAATTGATAGGCACAAACGAATAGGGGCGCAGTATTTCTGCGCCCACTTTTTTCTCAATTCGCTCACACCACCGTGTCTACTTTATCAGTATCATTTTCTTCGTCTCGACAAACTGACCAGCTTGCAGCCGATAGAAATATGTTCCACTTGCCAGATTTGTGGCTCGAAATTCTACCTGATGCATGCCCGCATCTTTGCGTTCATTGACCAAGGTTGCTACTTCCCTGCCTAAGGCATCATAGACTTTGAGCAAGACTGGACTGGCTACTGGCAATTGATACTGAATGATAGTTGTTGGGTTGAAAGGATTGGGATAGTTCTGCAGTAAACGAAATGCATTAGCCACAGGCGCATTGGTCTGTGCAGAAAGCGGCGTCAGACTTGTGATGTTTGCGCTATAAACTCCGTTGCCATGCGTAGCAACGACGACCAATCCATCGGCTTGGCGAGCTCGAATCATATCAACCACCACACGACCAATGTTTCTTCGCCCTTGCTGCACCCATTGCGTTTGCATGCCATTTAGCCGTGCTGTGGCGTAAAGACCAGTGGTTGTGCCTACAAAGTAGGCTGTTCCGCCTTGCACGGGCAGAATTTCTGCCCATTTCACGGCTGGTCCGCTGCCTGTGCCGTCTGGATTTTCTTCTAAATTTCCGCCAACTGGAGTCCAGCTTGTGCCGCCATTTTCGCTGTAGAATAGGCTTTGAATGTTGTAGTTTGAGAGCACAACAAGCACTTTATCTGCATCAGTGGGGTCTATGGCAATGCAACTTACATAGCCTACGGTTGTGGTTCCGATTCTTGGAAAGTTCGTGCCCGTAATTTCTGTGGTCACTGCCTGATTGGAGTGCGCATTATCAACACGGAAGACCCTGCCGTTGTTTGTGCCGTAGTATAGCCGATTAGCTGGTATGCGCGATACAGCAAGGCTTGTCAGTCTTGCACCTGCGAAGGGCGATGGCAGTGTATCCCATCCTACAGTCGAGGTAGCACTTAGCGCTTGTGTATTTCGGAAGACTCTATCATTGCCGAGGGTGTAAAGAATGTTGCTATTGTTCGGGTCTAAGACGAAAGGGTTAATGAAGAGCATATTGCTGGCGCCTGCTGGCGTGATAGGTGTTGCAGACAATACTCTGCCATCTGACCCAAGTGAGACTCGCAATATTCTGCCTTCCTGAAATGAAATGAAATATGGGTTAGCTCCGCTTGCAATTGCGCAGTATCCTCCGTCGCCACCTGCTATGTTGCGCCAATCTGTGTCAGCTGATTGTGAGTCTACAAAGTATGTGCCGTTGTCTTGTAAGCCACCGATGATAATGTTATTGATGCCACTTTGGTCAATTGCCACAGAGTAAAATTGAGAGGTAATATAACCGCGCGATAAGTTCTCCCACACTACATTTTGTGCCATGCAGTTGTTTGTGCGCTGAACGCCGCCATCATTGCCAGTTAGCATGACATTTGGATTGGAGGGCAAAAATACAATGCAATGCTGGTCGCAATGGTGATTTGGGTAGAGACTGGCATTATTGAGCGTGGAGTAACCGCCAATCCAAGTTATGTTTGTGTTTGTAGAAAAGCCATCAGTAGAACGGTAGAGATTTGTGCCCCCAATGAAGACCACATTCGGGTTATCGGGCTTGACTTTGATGACGAGGTTGTAGCTTTGCTGCGAGTTCATGTTGCCGACTGTGCCGCCGAAAGCAGGTAGATTAGCTGAGAGATTTTCCCAACGTCCTCCTGCACCGGTGCCATCGCCTGAAAGATATGTGTATCGCCATAGGCTTGTCCAGTCGCGCTCCGCCCCGTTGAATCCGCTGTTTGGAGTTTCGCCCAAGAAATAGACGATGTTTTCATTAGACGGTGCAATTGCAATGACAAAGCGATTGTAAGTAGTCGGAAAATCTGGCGGAGTAATGTTCACCCAGTTGATACCATCGACGGAACGCCAAATGCCTCGTCCCTGTGCTACAGGTACCGATACATCGCTGGTTGCTGAACTCATCGCTGCATAGACCACGCCTTGAGAAGTTACAGCCACATCATTGAAGCGCGGTGAGATTGTGGCGTTAGAAAAATTTCCGCCTCGGGGCAATACCACTTGCCAGCTATTGCCGCCATCGATGCTACGGTGAATTGCACCAATTGTCGCCGCATACACTTCATCTTCATTCAGGTTTGAGGGGTCAATAGCAATGTTCCACACCCAGTCGAAGTAATTATCGAAAGCTTGTGGCACATTTGTAACTGTTGAAGGCAGTCGTGCCCAAGTGTTGCCGCCATCTGTGGACTTGAAGATGCCATCACCGCGATAGAGTCCGCCACCGATGTTGGAACTTGCGCTATTGCCGCGCAGTTCGCCTGTGCCGTAATACCAAATATTTCGTCGCCCCGGGCGTGTGTCTTGCACAAGGCAAGATACGCTGTGCAGCTCGTCAGGCGATGTGGTCTTGCGCCAAGTTCGTCCGCCATCATCACTGCGCCACATACCGCCCGATACGCCGCCTGCAAGGATGACATTTTCATTGCTCACATCCACGGCAAGTGCGCGAGTTCGCCCGCCTACATTGATAGGTCCACGAAAATTCCACGGCACAGCTTGCAGCGGCTGTGACAGTGTCTGCACACTTCCCTTTGGTTTTAGCCTTGTACCTTGGGTAACAACGCCCAAGAGTTGTCTTTCGCTTAGGTCATCGTCGCTGGGCAGTGTGTTTGCATACCGCAATTCTTTGTCTCGAATGTTTTCAGGCAGTTTGCCTGTGTAGGGGTCTACAAGCTGCTCTAACTCCCACTTGTAGCGCGCTTCGGGGTTTTCATACTTTTCATCGCTTTCGCTAATCAGCGCTTCTATGCGGGTTTCTCTATTTGTCCATTTGGTAATACCTGCCCATAGGCACAGTGCGGAAAAGAAGACAAAAGTAGCAGTTCTCCATCGCCGCAAGTGCATTTACGCCGTTCCTCCGCCCATGTTTAAGTCTTTAAGGAAGTCCATGTTGGTTATCATGCCCCCTGTTATTTTCATCACTTCTTCTTGGGCGGCTCGGCTGGATTCTTGCAGAGCTTTATTAGTTGCGGCAACAATCAAATCACACAACATTTCTTGGTCATCAGGGTTGAGCAAATCCTTTTCAATCTCGACTTTGAGAATTTCATGCCTGCCATTGGCAGTTACTTTGACCATGCCACCGCCTGCCTCTCCAACCACTTTGAGCTTGGCAAGCCCGCGTTGCACTTCTTCCATTTTTTGACCAATTTGCTGAACCTGCTTCAGCATTCCTGCCATGTCTTTGATATTCATGTTCCGCGTACTGTTTAGGTTCAAATAAGACTTTTTGCAAAGCGAATAATTTCTTGGGTTCGTTCTTCACTGTGCGCTTCGGCATAGAAGCGTACCACTGGCTCTGTGCCACTGAAGCGAACAAGCAGCCAGCTCTCGTCTTCACAAATCATTTTTACGCCATCGCGCTTATCGATTTTAACCACGTTTTTTCCTGCAATTGACATCGGTGGCTGACTTTGCAATCGCTCCAGCAAGGTAATTTTCTGCTCGTCGCTTAAACGTAAATTTTCTCGCACCGTTACAAAATGACCATATGTGGCATAGAGCATTTTTAGATAGTCTGAGAGCGGTTGCCGAGTCCTTGCCGTAATTTCCACAAATAGCAAACATGCCAAAATTCCATCTTTCTCTGGAACATGCTGATACACCGATAGCCCATTGGATTCTTCACCACCGACAATCATGTCTTCACGCATCATGATTTCGCCAATGTATTTAAACCCTACGGGCACATCGTAGAGTTTTATGCCTTCTTTGTTTGCAATTGCATCAATGAGATGTGTGGTAGCTAATGTGCGCACCACGCAACCTTTCCAAGGCTTATGCTTGAGCGCATAGTGAAAAAGTATCGCCAGCAGTTGATTGGCTTGCAGATATGTGCCCGTCGAATCCACCACGGCATATCGGTCGGCATCCCCATCATTAGCGATGCCAATAACAAATTCGCCCTTTGCACCCAGCTCTTTGACGCGTGCAATCAGTTCTGGAATGTTCCGCTCTGAGGGCTCTGGCGGACGACCACCGAAATAGACATCTCGGTAATCGTGTAGCGTCTCTACATTCACGCCTAAATCTTTTAGGAACTTATCAGTGTATCCTCGTGCCGTGCCATACATGGCGTCGTAAATTACCTTGATGCCTGACTCGGCAATGACTTTGGTATCGACAATCTCCCGCAGGCGTTGCAGATATGGTGGATTGGGGTCAATGAGTTCAATCTTACCTTGCGCAACCAGCGTCTGAAACTCCGGATAGGTCCGCTTGCGTGGATTGGCTTTTTCTTCAGCATAGAGTTTGGCAAATGTTTGCTCAAACTGCTGCGTCACTTCAGGCAGCGCAGGCGCACCATCGGATGTAGAAAATTTCAAGCCTTGATATTCAGGTGGATTATGTGATGCTGTAAAGTTGATACCGCCGCCTGCCTGTCTGCGCCGAATTTCATAACTGATAACAGGCGTTGGCACATCTCGCTCACACAAAAATACTTTGATGTCTTCAGAAGCCAAGAGCCGTGCGGCATATCGGGCAAACTCTTCGCCGCCAAAACGCGTATCGTGCCCAATGATAATGCCTTTTTCACTCAGATGTTGCTGTTTGAGATAGCATGCAATCGCCTCAAGCACCAGTGTGAGATTTGCAAAAGTGAACTCATCGGCAATAACCGCTCGCCAGCCCGATGTTCCAAACTTGATGGTCATTACTGTACTTCCTTACTTCGTTTTGCAATCTGCCGAGTAAAATACGGATTCTTGCGCCAAAATATGCAGGACAATTTGAGCCCTGTACTTATCAAGAGACAGGATGAACTTAACCTATGCTCTGCTTACAGTTTGAGAGCCACACCAAAGCGAATTGTACCCACAAGGAAAGTGAGCGTTACAGGCTTGACTTGTCTATCGCTATCGAGATACTCTAAGCGGACATTGCTGTTTTGTGCCGCGCCAGTTAAACCAGCGCGCAACGCAGCATTGAAGGTTGCAACCAGAAATTGACCAAGCGGTAACCCAAACGTAAACTCAGTAAGCAAGGTGCCGCCCCACGCCGAATACGACTGTGGCACAGCCAGCGTGTTGCTTACCGTGCCGAAAATTGCTCCTACCCCAAAGGTAAGTTTTACCAGTGCTTGACTTTGCAGTGGTTCAATAGGCACAAAGGCTATAACAGCTGACGGCATGAGCATACCTGCACTCAGGCGCAGTTGCTGCGCGCCAGTGGTGGCATCAATAGCATCTTCGAAAAAAGTGTAGCTGAGGTCAGCGCCACCGTAGAGCGATTCGCTTAGCCTTAGCAGCAATGCGCCTCCCAGTTCAAGGCTGGTGCGCACATCAGGGCTGCGAACAAGTCGTACCGTTTCACTCCAGCGTGAAAAGTCAGGTGGAACCATTGCTCCAATACCTGCTTTCGCATCCGCAATCAGTGTTGGCATTTGGAACGGTGCACGCGGTTGCGCCGCTGCTATGGCTGCACCACACAGTAGCCAAATGGCAATAGCATATCTCATGGAAAGTAAAATAAAAATCGCCGTCGGTTTGTGGTTAGTGCTCCCTTCAACCAACGGCGATTTTGCGCCATGAAAGAGAAACTTTTACCATCCCAAGATTGGGTCTCTCATCATGCCTATACTGCCCATACCCCAAGGATTTGCCCAGAATAGCTGCCCTTGTGGTATCTGCTGAAAACTTAGACCGATGGTGATATCCTTCATGGGCTTATAGACAGCCTGCAGGTTCTTGAGATAGACGCCTTGAAAGATATTTTGCCCGCCCATCCATTGCTGCTGCATCGGCGTTGTACCAAACGGTTGATGAAGGACGCCAATATCAGCACGCAGTGTCAGTGGGAAATCGAATTGATAAATCATTGTATTGACATACTCACCGACAGTATTCCCAAAGAGGGAATTGTATGTGAGCGTGTAGGAATGGTACATCTGGAAGTGGTTCTCGTCGAAAGCAGGTCCCAACAATTGCCCAAAGAAACTTTCGGTGGGCTTTCGGAAGATTGCCACTGTACCGTCTTCGACAGTCTGGCGCGGCACATCTTTGTTAAACTGTGCTGCCGCTGATAGAGAAATCCCAACAACGAGGATGGCGGTCAAAAATACTTTTCTCATACTGGTCTGCAGATTTTCTACCGTGATGAATTGTCGGTATTTACAAAACTCTTTTGGTATTCGCAAGATGCTTTGCTACGATGCAGTGTTAGTGTTTTGTTTCAAGCCGAAGAAAAAGTAGAGAATAAATAGCAGCGATAGCCCAACCAGCGAAAAACGCACCCAGTATTCACCGAGTGTCGCTTCGCCTGAGCTGATTTTGGAAAATGCTCCGGGCAATCTTGCTCCCAAGCCACCAATGATGCCTAACGCAGCGGCAAAGCACAGCCACTTTGCCCACTCTTGGGTCTGGTAGAGGTATGCCCCAACAATTGCCAGCACACCCGCTGCTGAACCAATGAAGCTTGTCGGACTGCCCGATTGAATATAGCCGATAATACCCAGCACAATTAAAAGCCCTCCGTAGATAAGAATAACTGTGTTCATTGTTGCATTAGTTTTTGATGCAAGATGTTTTAATGACAAAAACTCTCGTTTTACGACAGTAGCGGTCGAGTTTTTCGGCGCGCGGCACCATTTTTTGTGCCGTTCACAGCGCGTGCAGATTTCTCTTTCTCTGACTTTGACACCACCGGATAAAAGGTTGCTGTTAGTGCGTAGGTAACTTCTCCATTTTCGGTGTTTGCTTTCTCACACTCCTCGAGCCAGTCTTGCAATTTCTTGCTAAGTTCTTGTGCTTTCTGTCGTGAAGTCCGAACATACTGCCGTGCAAAGAAATGTCGCTTACTGCTCGGTTTGATGAGCCCTTCTTGCAGACTTTCTTTGAGCTCGGTCAATGTTGCTTGTAGAGCTGATGAAAATGTCAGTTCCGATAAATCATCTTCAGTATCCAGACGTACCTCAAATAGCACGGGGGAAAGTGTAAAGTGTTTGGCAACTGCTTGAAAATACTTCTCTAATGTGCCACGATTTCTCTTGGTTTCTACCAGCTTGACGAGTCCTGCCGCCTCGAGTGCATCGACATGGTGATAGAGCTTGTTGATGTTTTCGCCAAGATGTTCTGCCACTTGTTTTGTGGTCATGGGCTTTTCACATAGTGCGTTGAGGATGCGAATGCGCAGGGGGTCGGCTATTGCACGCACCTGCTCCAGCTTGCGGAGCATGTAAATATCAGTCATGGTAGCAGTTTTAATGCAGCGTTAAAGTGTTAGTCGAGCGCTCGTCTGTACAATCTTACATCTGTGGTCAGAGAGGGAATCGAACCCCCGACACGAGGATTTTCAGTCCTCTGCTCTACCAACTGAGCTATCTGACCCTTTTAGCATTGCGTTAATTACTAGGCGTAAATATAAAACTTATCATGAAAATTGCGAAAGATTTTTTGTTGTCTTTTTTGCACCAGCGCGCTCTGTTAGCACATCAGTCAAAGCATTGACCAGAATTGGCGCAAGTGCTATGCCAAATCCCATGCCTGTTGCAAATCGTAGCCATTTCACATTATGATACACGCCGATGGTTTCCAGTGCAACATCTAACAGCATTACGCTTGCACTGCTGCCCAAGAGTGCTAAGAGCATCTTGCGGTTCTGGCAGGGTTTTGCCCACAGCAGCGCGGCAAGCATGATTCCGCTGTAAATCCCTGTGCAGCGTGCACACAGCGCCATAGGCTGTGCATAGATGCAGAAACAGCGTTCTGCCACTTGGTGACATGCACCTCTAAAAACTGCGTAGAGGTCGTAACGACCATGAGCTGCAAAGTAAGGCGCCAGCCACGCCAGCAAGAGCCACAGCGCTACTGTCCCAGCTACTAGCAATCGCACCCACTCACCTGCCTTGAACCGCTGCCACACAGCAATACTTTTCATGACTTCATACATGCTTACAATTTCTGTATTTTCTCGATACTTCAGCCAAATTTAAAATACCAAAACCTATGCCTTCACTAACCGCACTGCCAGCTTGGAAAAAACTTTCTGCTCATTACAAAAAAGTCTCTAAACTGCATCTGCGCGACCTTTTTGCCAAAGACCCTAAACGCTTTGAGAAGTTTTCACTTCAAGTTGGCGACATTTTACTCGACTACTCGAAAAACCGCATCACTGAAGAAACCTTCAACTTGCTTATTGAGCTAGCAAAACAGACCAAAGTTAAGGCACACATTGAGAAAATGTTTCGTGGCGAAAAAATCAATTTCACGGAAAATCGTCCAGCTCTACACATTGCTTTGCGCAATCGCGCCAATCGCCCGATTGAAGTTGATGGCAAAGATGTTATGCCTGAAGTCAATCGTGTATTGATGCAGATGAAATCGTTCTGTGAAGCCGTTCGCAGTGGAGCGTGGCTTGGCTATACGGGCAAACCTATCACCGATGTCGTAAATATCGGCATTGGTGGCTCGGATTTAGGTCCTGCCATGGTCTGCGAAGCCCTAAAACCATACAGCAAGCGCGACTTACACATGCACTTTGTCTCCAATGTCGACGGCACACACATTGCCGAGACGCTACGCGTCATCAACGCTGAAACTACCCTGTTCATCATTGCCTCAAAGACTTTTACTACGCAGGAGACGCTCACGAATGCACACACGGCACGACGCTGGTTTTTGGAACGCACTGGACATGAATCTGCTATTGCCAAACACTTCGTTGCACTCTCCACAAATGCCAAAGAAGTTGAAAAGTTCGGCATTGATTTGCGCAACATGTTTGGCTTTTGGGATTGGGTTGGCGGACGATATTCGCTCTGGTCTGCCATCGGGCTCTCGATTGCACTCTCAATTGGTTTTGAAAACTTTGAAGAATTGCTTACGGGCGCATTTGAAATGGATGAACACTTCCGCACGGCTCCGCTTGAGCGCAACATGCCCGTCATTCTCGCCCTGTTAGGCATCTGGTACAACAACTTTTTCGGTGCAGAAAGTTATGCGATTCTTCCTTACGACCAGTATTTATCTCGTTTTGCCGCCTATTTTCAGCAAGGCGATATGGAATCTAATGGCAAGCGCATCACCAAGCAAGGCAAAGTGGTTGACTATCAAACTGGTCAGATTGTCTGGGGCGAGCCCGGCACAAACGGTCAGCACGCATTTTACCAGCTCATTCATCAAGGCACGAAACTTGTCCCTTGCGATTTTCTTGCACCGTGCCAGTCGCATAACCCGATTGGCGAGCATCATCAAATCTTGCTCGCAAATTTTTTTGCCCAAACCGAAGCCCTAATGAAAGGGAAAACCGAAGCAGAAGTTCTTGCTGAACTCAAAGCGCAAGGGCTGAAGGGTGCTGCGTTGAAGAAGCTCTTGCCGCACAAAGTCTTTGAAGGCAATAAACCTACTAACTCAATTCTCTTTCGCAAACTTACGCCACGCACACTTGGCAGTCTCATCGCCCTCTATGAACACAAAATCTTTGTGCAAAGCATCATCTGGAACATCAACGCCTTTGACCAGTGGGGTGTTGAGCTTGGCAAGCAACTTGCAAAAAATATCTTACCTGAACTTGCCGATGATGAGCCTGTCACTTCGCACGACTCCTCCACTAACGGGCTTATCAACTACTACAAAGCGCATCGTCGTGAAAGCGCTTAATCCAGCTTGAAACGAACCATGACGAAAAGCGGTTTAGAGTGAAGTTTTCTAAACCAACCAACTTACCATGAAACTCGAAGGAAAAGTAGCTCTTATCACTGGCGCCAGCCGCGGCATTGGACGAGCTAGTGCAATTCGCTTTGCACGCGAAGGTGCCAAATTAGTCTTAGCCAGTCGCACGCACTCTGAACTTCAAGCCCTTGCTGATGAACTCTTCAAGCTCTACGATACCGATTCTCTCGTGGTGCCATGTGATGTAACTAAAGCTGCTGAAGTTAAAGCACTAATTGACCAAGCTGTTTCGAACTTTGGTAGAATTGACATTCTGCTCAACAGCGCTGGAGTTGGGCATCTTAAACCCATCACCGAGCTGACGGTAGAAGAATTTGACGAAATGATTGATGTCAATCTCAAAGGCACGTTCTATGCTTCAAAATTCGCCAGCGAAGTGATGGTGCGGCAAAAATCTGGTCACATCATCAATCTGCCCGGAATTTTAGGCAAGGCTGTGATGCGCATGTCGTCCGGCTATTCTGCCTCCAAGTATGGGGTAACTGGTCTTTCGAAAGCCATGACGCAAGATTTGATGCGCGATGGGGTAAAAATTTCACTGCTGCACTTTGGCGGTGTCAACACAACTTTTTGGGATAGGATTACTATGCGCGTTCAGCGCGAGAAGATGATTACCGTCGACCAAGCCGCCGATATGATTTTGCTCTGTGCCACGCAGCCTGACCAACTCGTGCTTGGCGAGCTTGTTCTTCAGCCTGAAAGCCATCAGCTTTAGGTGCCATGCGTAAGCATTTCTGTTTCCACTTTTTCCGTAGCGTTTTCAGGGATGCCCAACTTACTGCACACATCCGTGAGCCTGAAAATTGCGGCTATGGTCAGCGCTACCACAAACAGGAATGCGCCATACGCCAGTGTGAGCTTGGCAAGATACCAACCAATAATGTCAGGGCTTGTTAAAAGTGTTATCGCAAATGCCGCACTGACATAACCAATAAACCACTTATCTCTGACCTTCCACTCTGCTATGGCGACGGCAAAGTAAAGCCATGCTGGAAGCAGTGCCACTACATGATACTGATGCGCTTGTGGCAAAAAGGCAGGCACGGTTGCACAAGCTAATGCCACCCCGCCCCATTCATAGAGCTTTGCACTTTTGTGGCGATAGCGGTAAGCATAGTATGGAATCGGTAGCAGAAGTAGCAGAATCAGCGTGGCTTTGAAGATGCTTAGCCATATTTTTGGCAACTCCAAAATGGTAATCGAGTGCAAAATGCCATCATGCTCGAATGCCGCCGTATTGGTGAAAAGCCGAATCATCTGCGCTGACATTGAAATATTGTCAGCTTGCAATGCAATGCCTGTCGGGTCAATGTATTTGAACGGGAGTTCAGTAGCAGTTGGAGCATTCTTTAGCACCCGTTCTATTACGAAGTAGGAGAAAAACTCAATATTGCGTTCTATGCCAAGAAATAGTGATGGTAAGGCTATCCAGATAATGCCCCCCAAGACGATAGCGCCGACAAGTTTCCACCTTTGCTTAGCCAGATACCACAGTCCCAGCGGCAGCGTCAGTAGCTTGAAGCTAATTCCTATTCCCAGTGCAATGCCGCCCAGCACATTTTTTTGCTTCGTGATAAGCCACAGCCCAAACACGGTCAGGCTCATGACAATCAGATTTACCTGCCCGCTTGAAATTTCATAGATAATGTAGCGTGCCCCAAGAAGAATTGTGAGCGTTGCAATTGCCCATTGTACCCTTATTGGGAGCGCCCGGAATCTCTTGCCCGTCATGGCTTCATATCCCAATAAGATAGACACGCCAACCAGCAAGGTATTCAGGACCACCAGCCAAAGTACATTCACCCAAATTGGCAATCGGATAAATGGAATGAACACCACGCCAGACATAGGCGGATAGACGAACATGTAGCCATCTTCAGGGTCTATGTAGGGATGCTCGCCTTTGTAGATGGATTCGGCAATATTGACAAAAATGTTGATGTCGCCTTTCAGGCGTGTGGGAGATTGTATCTGTTTGTTGTAGCAGACGACCATTACCACCAGCGTTGCGGCAATGGCTATGGTGCGCCAAAGCCAAAGATATTGCTCAAATTTGCCTTTCTGCATCACTTCTCGAGCTTGAGCGAAAGTTCCATGAGCTTTCTGTCTCGCACTATCTTGAGCTTGAGAATTTCGCCAGCCCGCATTTCTCGCACGGCAAATAGAAGTTCTTGCTCATTTCTCACTCTTTGACCATTTGCCTCAATGATGACATCACCGACCTTTATGCCTGCACGGTCTGCCGAAGAGTTTTTTTCCACATTGGCAACCACCACACCTTGTCCTTGCTCGAGTCCAAAATACCTTGCCAATTGTGGCGTTAAGTTTTGCACAGCAATCCCTACCTTGAACGACCGCTCAATTTTGCCTTTTACTTTGAGTTCATCGACGATTTTCTTGACACGGTTGATTGGAATAGCAAAGCCAATTCCGATTGAGCCTGCACCGCCCCCTGTGTAAATGAAGGTATTGACGCCGATGACTTCCGCATTTGCATTCAGCAGCGGTCCGCCACTATTGCCACTGTTAATTGCCGCATCGGTTTGAATCATATCACGATAGGAGCGACCTTGCACATCAGGAAAATTTAGCCCTGTTGAGCTGACCACCCCCACAGTTACAATAGGCTTATTGCTGATTTCAAATAGCCCGAAGGGATTCCCCATTGCAATAACCCATTCACCCACGATTACATCATCTGAATTGCCCAGTCGGAGTGCAGGAAATGGTCCCCCATCATCGACTTTGAGCAGAGCAATATCGGTGAGGTCATCTACACCGACCAATCGTGCATCGTGCTGCTTTCCATCTATAGTAGTTACGACAATTTTTACAGCATTGCCTGCTACGTGCGCATTGGTCACGATGTAGCCATCACTGGAGATGAAAAAGCCTGAGCCCAAGCTCTTGACCTCTTGCCGCAAGGTTTGATTTCGTCGGCGCATGAACGGTCCGAAGAAAGGGTCATCTTCAAAGAAAAAGCTAAATGGGTCGCGCACTTGATATTCACGAATTTCGGTTACATTGATACCGACCACTGACGGACCTGCCACAGCAACAGTCTGTGTAATAGCATTGCGCCGTGAGTTGGAAATGTCATCCGTCCTAGATTGAGCATACAATGAGCTTAGGCTGGCAAGACTTTCAACTTTTGCTGTGGGTGTTTGATTGCTCTCTTGCACCTGTCCCTTTTCGAGTGCACAGCCCACATACACTAACACGGCTACCAGAATGGGTATGACAATTGGTGTTTTTCGCATGATTGGTTTGGCAATATGGTTTCTCAACTCTTGGAAATTTTTACTGCAAGATACTTTCTTTCGCCTTGCTGAATGCAGACAGAGCTATAAACGAAATACCCATTAGCAAGTTTGCACTGGTGAGCGTGGTGTAGAGTTTGTGCAAGCGATTGAATTCGTCTCGGAATGCTTGTTTAGACACATCAAAATTATCGAAGTCCTTGATTTCTACGGTGCGCAGGTATTCGAGCTGGTCTGTGATGAACTTGCCGTAGCCAATGAGGAGTAGCACCATCAAGCCTAGTAGCACAGTCTTGACGATTCTTGTCGTGTCGCGTGTGTCAGGCTGGAGCATGAAATACACTGCAGAGATGCTCATGAGAATTGCACCTGCAGTTTCAATCAGGTTTAGTCGTGCTAAAATTTTTCCATTCAGATGCCCAGCTAAATTTATGCTTCCTGCTTCACGAAAGACTGTGCCTGCTACGGCTACAGCAAACATGATAATTCCGCCAACCCACACTGCACTGCCGAGTTGTTCTAAAAACATGAAAATACCGTTGAAGACCTGCTTGTTCATGCGCATTTTGGCACTTTAGATGATGATTAAACGAAGTGTATCGTATCCAAATTTAGCAACAATTGCAAAAATCACGAGAAGAAAGAGTGTGCGGACAAATGTGCTGCCGCGCAGTATGGCTAACCTTGCGCCCAGCAGCGCTCCTGCAATGTTGCACAAGCCCATTGGCAAACCGACCCAAAGCATCACTTTGCCACCTATCCCGAAGTAAAGCACTGCCGCCAAGTTGGTTGAAAAGTTTACCACCTTCGAGATGGCTGATGCACGCAGGAAGTCGAACCCAAAGACACCAACAAACAGAAAGATGAGAAAACTTCCTGTGCCCGGTCCGAAAAATCCATCGTAGAAGCCGATACCCATTCCAACGAGCGTTGCATACAGTTTTTCTTTTTTTCTGGGAAGTTTCGGCAGATGTTCTGTTCCAAAGTTCTTTCGGACAAGCGTGTATAATGCCACTGCTACCAGCAGTACCAGAATAACTGGGCGCAGGATGTTTTTGTCGAACAAATTGACCACACTTGCGCCAATTGAAGAAAAGATAAATGCAGGAATGGCTGCATATATGGTAACCTGCCAATTTATATCAACTTTCCGTGCATACTGGCATGTCGCTACACTTGTGCCACAAATTGAGGATAGCTTGTTGGTACCCAAAATTGCAGGCACTTCGGTTTGCGGTGGCAGAACAATAAAGAGCGCTGGCAATTGAATCAATCCTCCGCCACCTGCAATAGAGTCAATAAACCCAGCAAGCCCTGCAAATGCGCAAAGTATTAGTGTTTCTTCTAACACCTACCTTACTTTTTTCAAAATATATTCGGCAAGCGATGAAGCCACGGGCATGACGGAAAGTCGTGGCAAGCGTATGAGGTCGAAGTTCTCAAAGTGCTTATCCTTTTTTATTTCGGCTAAGGTCAGCGGTTTGGCAAAGCGTTCTTTGAATTTCACTTTGCATACGACGGTATCATTTTCATCAGTATAAGCGTCAGTGATAGCTTCACACAGGCCCACAATTTGTTTCTCACTGCCTGTGTGGTAGATAAAACACAGGTCACCTGCTTTAATTGTGCGAAGATGCTTTAGAGCCAAAGCGTTCTTGACACCATCCCATACAGTTTGATTGTCTTTTTGGAGCATTTGCAAGCTGTATTCGGAAGGCTCAGTTTTCAGGAGAAAGTATTGCATTTGTGCTTATCCTGAAAAGGGATGGTCAATATACATTTTTGCCAGTTGATGGGAGTTCTGATAGTCTTTCATCTGTAGCACTTTTTTATAGTGTGCTACTGCAGTTGCATGGTCGCCTTGCAAGTCGTAAATCATGCCAAGTCGTAACATGGTTAGAGCTTGATAAGGCGAAGGTTCTTTGTCGATTTTCTTGGAGAGTGCTTCAGCATGCTTGAAATGCTCCATTGCTTGTGAAATTTTTCGGCTATTCATCATTGCCACGCCTAAGTGAAAGTGAGCCTCTCTTGCAGCGCGGTCGCCATAGTGTTCAACTTTGTTCCTGCTCTTCTGCAGCACATCTTGATAAACCATTTCAGCTTCATGCCAGTATCCACCTGAAGCCAGTGCTCGCCCCAAAAATGTATGAAACACAACATTTCTTGGATATTTTTCATACAGTCGGCGAGCATAGTGCACTGCTTTGACATAATCCTTTTCATAGACATAATAAATCTGCAAAAGAAAGTAGAGTGATTCAGAGCGTGCATAGCGACTTTTTTCAGATGCAAGCTCTAATTGCTCAATGCCTTTTTTGCGGTCGCCTTTCGGGAATAGCAATGCCAATGGTCTTACAGCAGGAATTTTTTCAGGAATAACTTCCGCATAGTAGTTGTATAATCCCAGACCGAAGAGAATATCGTAGTTATCCTTGTCAAGTTTGCGCAATTTATTAACGATAGGCAATGCATCCTTGCCATCACTTGCTGCCTTGAACCAGCTTTCTCTATTTGCTCGCAGTCGCCCACGAAAGCCGAGTGCACCACACTTGAAAAATAGAGCCTCAATATCCTCTGAATTCCGCTCTAAGCGTTCATCACAGACTTCAATAGTTTTTTCCATCAGGTCGCAAAATTCATCATCGTAGTCTGTGTTATCCATATCTAGCATAATTTTCCACCATAGCGTCATTCCCAAGAAAAAGTATCCCACTGGGCTCTTTGGGTCCTTGTTGCGGATTTCGCCAAAAATTTTTTCTGCTTTCGCAAATTCTAGGTTATATATGAGGTCTATTCCTATCAGAACTTGGTCACTATACTGCTTGATAGGGTCAGGTGCTACAGTCCGACGTTCAATCTGTGCGTAGGCGAGATTGAGCGATAGCAGAATGGCAAGTAAGGTGTGCAGAAGTGTGTAGCGCCTGCGATGTATGCTGTGCTCCCTCATCCTTAAAAAGTTTCACGCTTATAAACACCAAACTCTATTATCAAATTCCGATTTCTCTTCAGGGCGGGTTATGAAATGCAAAAGCCAAGCATCGCTTGGCTTCTAATGCTTCTCTTGTAAAGACTCTACTGACGCTCACGGTTGGCAATATCCCTCGGCGAGATGGATATTGGTTTTTCATACACTCTGTTACTGTATAGCGTTCTCTGCCCTCGCATCTCTACTTCCTTGCTAATATCACCAAAGCGTTCATGTTCAGTCTTTATATCAAGGGGCATTCTTTCAATGCTAAGTTTAACTTTTGGTGTCTGAACCCGAAACACAATATCGATTTTGTCTAGAGTCATGCTTTCTGTATCACCCTTGCTCCTCGGTTCCTTTTTGGCAGTTGCTTCTTTCGGACTACTCTTCTTCGGGCGCTTTTGTGCAGCAGCTTGTTCCGATACAAGGGCTATCGCCAGCAGCACAGATAGTACGCACAGAAAAAAACGACGATGCATCACAGCCTCCTTTACTTTGGGTTCTCGACTTGCTCGAGCTTCTTTTCAGTTTTCTTGCGATACTCTTTGAGCTTTGGAATTAGCGCTTTTAGGTCGCTTTCTTTAATTTCTTCAAAGTAGGCAATATTAAGTGCTACTTTCAATCCGGCGCCTTTTGGCAAAGTACCTGGGGCGCGGATAGCTAACAAGTTTTTCCCGGGGGTCACGAAATCGTAGATATTTAGCACGATAAATTGCTCATCCAAGAGTGAATCAGCTGGTGAGACATCTCTAAACCGGACGATTTTATCTGGTCCAACTTGAACGTCATTGACATAGACTTCTAAGGAGTCAAATGGGAATTCTTTTGTTAGGATGAGCTGCGCCACTTCTTTTGCACCCTCGAAAGAGAACTCTTTTCGGAAATAAACATACTCCGGCTTCACTGGTCCTTTCGGAGCTGGGGGTCTTACCGTAAGGTTATTAGTAACACTTTTGACGCCTTTCACTTTGGCGGCTTTACTTTCTGCATCGATTTTCGTTGCCTCATCTGCTACTTCTCCCGACAGTGTCACCACAGCGCCTTTCACCTCTACGCTGACACCGCTTACTCCGCTGAGTGCCTCTTCTACCTTCTCCTTCAGCTCCTCATCCTTTGACTTCTTCTTTTTTCCCCGCTGCGTAAAGTGCTGCTCTTCCACAACAACTGATATTTTCACTCGTGCTAAGTTTTTGCTCGGCGTAAAGTTCAGCAGTTCCGCTTTGCGACTTGATTTCAGTACTTTGATTGTCGTTACCGTATCGGTTACAGATTTACCTTGCTTGAGCTGCGTCTTCTTCACACCTTTGCTTGTCAATTCCTTCACGATAGCATCGTAGCGTTGCTTTGCCAGTGTTGCTGGTTTGATTTTGCTGCCGCTATCCAGCACAACACTTGGCGTGATTTCTACGACCAAGTTCTTGTCTTCCTTGAACTTAGCAACTATGCTATCTAAAGTTTCCGCACCAGCAATAATCTTGGCTTGACCTTTCTCGAATGTTAGGTTTAGTATCAGGGTTTCGCCAACAGAAAGGTAGTTTGGTTCTACTTTCTCTGGAGCAGCACCTGTCGTTTCGGTCTTTTCGGGTTCTTTCCTTTCAGGTTGTTGCTCAGGCTGTTGTCCCTGTTCTGGTTGTTGCTTTTGTTCTGGTTCCTTCTTCGGCTCTGGCTTAGACGTTGGTTCTGGCTGTGCTCCGGGCACAACACGCTCATACCAAATTGCTTTTGCCGTTACATCCAAGTCCTTCGTCGTAAATGTTGTGTCAGTTGATTTGACAAAGTATTTGAAGCGTTGAGTCTCGTCGTTCTCGACAACAGGTTTCCATGCTGCGTCGTTGTAATCGCGCTTGAACCAATCGTATTCTTTACCAGGCTCGATCTGCTCAATAAATTTCCAGTCACCTCCAGAGGTAATAGTTGTTTCTCCCTTCTTGCCGATAATTTTGGCAAGTGTCGGATCAATTTTTCCAAGTGCAAGCAATGATTTACTTGTGTATTCATCTTGAATTTCGAAATCCACTAAGAGTACCACGACCTGCGATAGAATCGCAGCAGCACTTTGCTCATAGGTTCTTGCGATGGGGTCATATTTGATGGAGCCATAGTCAGAGTACCAGAACTTGTCAGGGTTTGCTCTGGAGAGCTCATCCCACTGCTTTACGGTTTTCTTCAACATCTCGGCGCGCTGGCGATTGCTTTCGCCCATTTCGTAGATGAAACGAGAGGCACGGGTCGCAACTTCGTTGTATCGGTTTTGTGGAGCGTTTGCTTCCTTAAGTAGTTGCAATGCCTGACCATATTCAGCTAGTGCACTTAGGGTCAGCTCATAGTTCGTCTTGATGATAAAGTTCATCTTGGATGCGAGCACTGCAAAGTCGACAATATCTTTCGCCTTTGGTTGTCCCCTCAGGCTGTCGAGCTTATTGCGATAGGTTTTATCCAACATGTCGAACAACACATTCGCAGCTCTCGCTAAAGAGTCACTTCGCTCTACTGCTTTCGTTGCTAATTCATTGATTGCTGCCTTGGCACGCTCGACATATTCATTGCTCAGTTTTAGTTTTTCTGCACGCTCTATACCTCGGCGGTAGGTGTTGATAGCTACTTCAGCTGCTGGCCTGACGAATTTTTGAGCAATTTGGGAAAGTTGAACTAGCTCGACCACATCACCGAGATATACAGATATCTTGTTTTTTCCTCTTCCGAATACTTTTACTGTCTTTTTCGCTTCTTCATCAGCTTGGGCGGCAAGATAGATGTAGACATTTTTCTCTGCTAGTTTCCCCGCCTTAAAGTACATTTCAGAAATCTTTGACTTAGCGACTTCTGAAGTGGCGTCAATGGTTACAAGAAAAACATCGTCAGGCACATCCAGACCATTGTTTATGCCTATTTTTGCTATCCATTTTTCGGTTGGCGGCACGAGTTTTGCCAGTGCAAATTCGCCCTGTTCTCGATTGGTTATTTTGCCGATACTTGCTACTGCATCTCGCAATGCCACTTCTGCAGAGTCATTCGGGTTAATCAGCGCTCTTCGGACAGAGTCAATCCCTCCAGATGCCTTCTCGAAGTCTCTTCTTGCAGCGGTCAGGTCTTGGAAGGTCTTTGCATAGTCGTTCCCAGCGCGCTCATAGAAGGATGCCGCATCCACATTAGCTTGAACCTGATTGACCGTTAACTTCGCTGGAATAATTCCCTTTCCTGTTTTCGGGTCACGAATGATAGCTAATGTATCGGGGATTTTGCTGAACTCGTCGGCTAGATTTTCTGCAACAAATCCAGCATTATACAGCGCGCTGATAGATCGGTAGCCACCCAGTTTGTAGAGCTCGAGAATGTTTTTCTCAATCTTCCTGCGCAGTGCGTATTTTGCTGTCGTATCGTATGCAATATCGCGCTCTTTTGGCACAGGCGGTGGAGCAGGCTTTGCTTCTGGTTTTCCTTTGGGTGTGGGTTTCTTTGATGTCGTAATTCGCGTAGGTTGTTGACGCTGTGGCTTGGGTTTGGGTGGTGCAACGAATGCACTTGGTTTCAAGGTAACGCCTACACCAACTTTCTTGTACTCATCGAGAAGATACTTAGTTAAGCGAAATAGGCTCTCACTTACAGAGATACCCGCTACGGCTTTTGTATTTCTCTCGTCTTTCTTGGCTAGTTCGTAGTAGCGGTCAATGGCTTTTTTGAATTCTGCTTTCGCTCCTTCGATATCGCCGCGCTCTTCCAAGATTTCACCGCGCTTGAAATACGCCAGCACGCTGCGAGGCTTATTAACAAACTTATCGGCATATGCACCATATGCTTCAAACACGCCTTCAGGTCTGCCATCCTTTACATTCAAATCAATCTTGTTGAACGCTACATCGTCGCCACGGCGTGTGGTATCGTACTTTGCTAAATACTTATCGGAGACACGTATTGCTTCTTTCCAGTTCTCGGCAGCCATTCGTGCGCGGATGGCACGGTAGAGTGCATCTTCAGCCAAGTCTACAGAGTCATTCTTTACAAACTCATATAAGCGCTCCAGCGAAGCACCTAAGCTGTCGTACATCTTCGCTTGCTCATAGGCGAAGGTAATATCTTTGAGCGCTTCTACCTTATACTTGGGGTCGTTAGCATTCTCGAAGAGATAATTACTTATTTTGACACTTTCTTCTGTTTTACCTGCCTTTACATAGTAGAAAGCTGCATTTCGTGCTGCTTTGTCAGCCTCTTCCCATTTCGGGACCTCTTTTGTAATTCGCTCGTATTCTTTTGCTGCTGCATAGTAGTTTCCTTTACCTACGTAGTATTGTGCACGCTTATCAATAGAGCTACCAATTAGTCGGTATGCGTAGGCTCGTCTTTCAGCATCTTTTGGATCTTTTGTACGCCGTCCATAATAGATGGCCTTTGCAATTTGTTCGCTTCGGGTATAATCCTTAAGCTCGTAAGCATTTGCCGCTAAGTTGACCAGCGTCCCTGGGTAAATTTCTTGGATGGGATAATACAGTACCAGCCGCGAATTGACCTCTTTGTATTCGTCGACATAGCCCTTGGCAATATAGAAATCCGCTAGCTGCTTGATACCATTTACACTGATAGAATCGTGCGGATACAAACGAATGTATGCGTCGACAATTTCCAAGAATGTTTTTTCATCAGCCTTCAGTGAATCGCGCTTACCTGAAAAGTTAGCCATTGTATCAATGCCGGGAGTATAAAATCCAATCCTCTCAGCTCGCGTAATGGAGTCAACAATTGCATAAGCATTGCCAATAGCCTCTTTTCTATGAAAATCCCATGCAAAGTTTTTGGCAACGCTGTAGTAGCCGGGTAATGCTTCTCTTGGACGGTTGAGCTTGACATCCAAAATTAGCGAGCGTTGAAATTGTGCAAAGTATGCCGTGGAGTCGTAGCGTGAAAAAATTTCCGTGTAGTTTTCAATGTCTTTTACAGCTTGTTCATAGAATGCGCGTGCTCGTTTCAAGTCTGGAATTTCGGCTCGCATGTACTCTCGGTCGAATGGTAGTGGTAGTTCGCCATCGAGCAGGCGCGCAAAGCTGATTCCATAGATGATGTTTTGCAGCAGTGCCGCCTTTGAAATGCTGTCTGCGTACTCGAGTGTTCTCGGGTCAAAGCCGGTGGTGAAGACACTCTGGTCCTTGAAGTCTAGTGGCAGTCCTAGATTCTGCGCCTGAATGCGGCGCTTCATATCGGCATACCACTTACTCTTTCGCCCGTAGTTGTAGAATAAATTCTTTCGCTCTTCATAGAGCTTCTGTTCAACTTCCTCGAGTTCTTTCCCTTTCTTTTCACCATTTATGGTAGTCAGGTATAGCTGGTAGATTATCTTATCAGCGATGAATGGGGCTCGTTCATAGTTTGGGAACCGACGAAGCAGCGCTACCCAAACTTCATTAACTTTTTCAGCACTCTCTAGAAGTTCTTCATACTTTTTGCCAATTTCTTCATATACCAGTGGAATATACCGCCGTGGCGGCATGGCATCATAGAATCTGTTGACACGCTCAATAGCAGTCTTGCTTCTGTCTATTCTATTCTGTTCTTCTATGAAGGAAGCGGCAATGTATTCAATTGCTTCTTTCTTCATGTCGGGGCGAATGTAGTCAGGCATGATTTTGCCGCTGAATACTTCTTCTGCCTGCTCAATATCTTCAACGAGCTGTGTAAAGTATGCTACCGCTTCTGGGTAATTTTCCAGCCGAAAGTAGCACCAGCCCAGCTTGTAGAGTGCTTGATTGTAGTATTCCGAGCGTTGTCCATTTTTGAGAACCAAATCTATTACTTTGCGATAGTAGGGAATGGCTTCTCGTGTCTTTGCAGGCTGTTCTCGGTTTGGTGCGCTGAAGAGGTATTCGCCGATTAGCATGTGAGCATCTGTGGCATATCGGCTGTCAGGATACTTTCTTATCAGCTGTTGCAAGAGTGCAATAGCCTCTTCCTTGCGCTGGCGAATATCACGAGCTGTTAGGTTTCTCAGGGCACGATAGTCACCATAGCGTTCTCCCAAAATGTATGCTTTGTTATACAGCGCATCTACTACATATGGACTCTCTGGCATTTCATTGATAATTCTATCATAGATTGCAATTACTTGGTCAAGCTTCGGGTCAGGTGGAATTGGTCGACCTGGTGGCGGGGTCGGACGTGGATTGCGTATTGTATCTCCTCCAACCGATGCAATTGAATCGTAGCGTGCCTCTGCAATTACATACTGCTCGTATTCTGGAGAATTAAGGTATTTACGCAGTTCTTCAGTGTAGATAGCATACTTGGCATAAAATTCATCGGAGACTTTTTCATAGAGCATGTCAGCGTAGCGTATCGCCACTTCATCAATTACCTTGCTATCTGGAAATATCTTGATAAATTTCTCGCTGATTTCCAAGCCAATGTCTAGAATGCGTTGTTTTTGCTGTCTGTTTTTCTCCAGCTTCTTTTCATACTCACTTAGCACCACTTGAATTTGGGGGACTGTATAATTAGAGAAGATGTTATCTGTTATGGCATCGCCTGTCTTTGCAGTCATGTACCGCCTAGGCACCATGCTGGAGAGCATCACAAGCTTTTCTTGCTCAGCAACAACTTGCGCGGTATCAATAGGCTTGTCGTCCTTATTCTTTGCTGTGGCCAACTGGGGCAGGACAAGCATGAGTGCGATTAACCCATAGAGCTTCCTGTGCAGCATCCTCGATGTGTTACAGAGATTTCTCATTTAGCAGCTTTACTACTTTTGTTTTTTGCTCCTCCTGTTATTACAGCAGGAAGGTAAGTTTCTACCTTCCTGCCTTTTCGGGATGGGTGAATCGGGAATTATTCAGCGTCGCTGAAATCGTAGGGAATATCAACCTGCTGGATAACGTTATTACTGATTGGTTTGAACTTCATGCGGCGCATTTTTCCTACAATACATCTCTGCATGTTCTGGTTCGTAATTGAGGTCTTTACCACTTGTGCATCTCGTACGGCTCCATCTGGTGCAATTAGTATGCGAATCACCATACTTCCTTTCAGTTCTCCAGCAGCACGAGCCTCTGCATAGCAAGCATATACCGCTTGTTGATTAGCTCGAACCACGGCTGCGATTTCTTCCTTGCTTCGTCCGCCTGCGCCTACACTTAGTTTCGCAAAGTTCGTGCTCAGTGCCAGTTTCCCAGCGCGACCTATACCTAATCCTTTGGCTGCACCGCCGCCCAAGCCAGCAGCACTCCCTGGCCCACCTAATCCACCGCCAATCCCTTGACCACCAAAGCCTATCCCTGAACCGTCCCCACCGCCTAGTCCTGTGCTTCCTAATCCTCCAACTCCCACTGCGCCTAAGCCTCTCAATCCGCCGGCGGAGGTGCTCCCTAGGAATCCTGCATCTCCCACTGCACCTTCCATAGCTGTCGGTATGCCTGAGCCTGCTTCTGCTAGCAATCCAGACGCCAAGGCTTCTCCCAGAGCAGCTTCCACGCCTGCTGATACTGCTTCAGACAACGCTGCAGCTTGACCTGCTGTTACAACAGCGTCGCCACCAATTTCTCCCGTGGCTGTCTCAGCTACCTCCTGCCTCTGCACCTCGGATGGCGGAGGCGGTGGGTCAGCTTGTACGTTAATAACTACAGGTTTGCGTCTTTCAACAACTTCGCCACCTGCAAATGCTCCTGAAATGAAATAAGAAAGAAGGGCGGCCGCAAAAAGAGAGACACCTAATACAAACCCTATTGTCATTCGCTTTCGATACTCCTCGCGAATTCTATAAGCAAAGGGTCGTTCTGCGTACCACCTCAGCGCAACCTGCGAGCCTATTTCACTTGTCTTCGTTTTCATATTTTCTTTTGTTTGCTTGTGAGCAGAGCAACTACTTAGTCTCGTTTTAGTGTTTTACTTCTTTACTTCAGCTTCGAGTTCCTCGAGCTTTTTAGCTTCATCGGGCTTCAACTCAATAGTTGCCCACTTACGCACGCCTGCGTCAAAAATTTCGTTCATTACTTCAATCATATCGTCGTACTTCGCATCAGGGTGAATTTTGACAGCTGTCACTACGTCGTATTTACTCAGACTAGGGTCGTTTTGTATCTCATCTCGCACAGCCTTGACTTTTGCGCGCAGTTCCTCAAACTTGGTGTAGGCTGGGGTATTTCCTTCTTTCTCTATACCCCTCAGCAGAAACACTCCATCTTTACCTGATTTGGATACTTGGATAGTTAGCATCAGTTTTGGGTCAACTGCGCTCGGTGCTGCATTTGGTTTGGGTGGCTCAGGCAACCCCATCTGGAAGACATTTGGCTTCGCAAATGAGGTTGTCATCATAAAAAATGTCAGCAAAAGAAAAGCAATATCGACCATCGGCGCTAAGTCTACATGCGACGTCTCGTCACTTTTCTCGTTATACTTCTTGATTTTTCTGGCTTGCGCGTTGGTTTTACCTTCGCGCATGTTGATTTTTACGGTCTTACTTTTGTCTCTAGTTGCCTCTGCCATTTTTGAACCTCCGCAAGTTTAGCTTACTGCTCCATTTTTGTAACCATCTGAACTTGATCGAACTTAACTTCCTTCATCTTAATCATTATTTCATTGATGACACCAAAGCGTGCGTTTTTATCTGCTTTGAGCACAAGCGACTGGCCAGGGTCAGCTTGACGAGCACGTAGCAGAATTTCGTAGAGTTCTTTCCTCCAGTCTCTTAGAAGGACTCCATCTGTGCCAGTGGCTTCGCGTTCATAGGGTGTTCCTTGAAACGCCGTTACACGCACTTTGTATTCATCCATGTTGACGACCACCTGAGTGTCATGCTTATCCGTGCTGTCTGACACAGTTACAATCACATAGCGCTTTGTTGGCTCTTTAGCTGCTGAGTTAGACTGCGGTGTCTCTACCTGAATCTTGTCAGTTGCTCTGAACACAGTGGTCATCATAAAAAAAGTCAGAAGCAAGAATGCAATGTCGACAAGTGGTGCTAGGTCAATTTCCTCGCCACTGTGCATCAAAAATCCGAAGAAGTTCATAGGCCTCTCGTTCGTTTTAGGTTTCTTACATGGGCGAGCTAAAGTGCTCGCCCTTTTTCCGTTTGCTTATTGAGCTCTTTCGCGTTCCGAAATAAGGTTGCGTCGAGAAATTGTCAGTGTCTGAATCACTTCAAAGGCCGCTTCGTCGATGTAGTAGGTAAAGTTATCAATTTCTGCCTTGAAGTAGTTGTAGGCTATTGTTCCCAAGATTGCCGCAAACAAACCGCCTGCTGTGTTGTAGAGTGCTTCTGCAATTGCACCTGAAAGCTTCGCTGGGTCTGGTGTTCCACCCGTTTCCGCCAAAGCGTTGAATGCACGAATCATACCGATAGTGGTTCCCATCAAACCAATCAGCGTTGCAATTGTGGCAATAGTCTTGATGGGTGTAAGATTTGTCTCATATTGTGCAGACTCAAAGTTTGCAGCTTCATCGATTGCCTTCTGTACCTCTTGAATCTTGGCATTGAAGCGTGGCTCGACTTCATCGAGTGAACGATAGCGCTCCAGACCGCTCATAATGGAGGTCGATACTGCACTGTTGTGCTTTTCGCACTTCTGCAGTGCTTCGTTGATTGCTCCTCTTTCCAAGTCCTGCTTAATTTCTTTGAGAAGTTGGTCCAAGTTACCTTTACCATTCGCCTTATTGTAGGCAATCACGCGTTCAGTCACCACAATAATGAGCACAAGGATATTTGTCATTAACACTGCTACAAGCGGCCCACCCTCGTAAAAGTTGTGCAACAGGGTTCCCTTAGGTGCAGGTCCGAACACTCCATAGTACAGCCCGAACGACACCACTGCTGACAGGATGATAATCGCCCAGAGAAAAATCTTGTTTTTCTTTGCCATTTTCGCCTCCGAAAGTTTTGTTTAAGTGTTTGATGAAGTTACAACAGAATTTGCAATTTCCTACGGCATCAATACTTTCTTTTGCTCTGACTGACGAGACAATTTCAAATAATCCGTTCCTACAAAGAATGCTCTCCTAAAATCACTCAGCACTTCTTCGAACTCTTTTTGCAACAGGTCGGCTTTGGTAACCACAACGATTGTTGTGCCTTGTTCTTCTTTTTTGATTTGCTCTAGGAATAACTCTAGCTGGTTAATTTTCTTCCTAATAGCAGATTTGAAGTAATTGACAGCCTTCTCGTATCCTTTCACTAATTCTCTGCGCTTTTGTACCTCATCGTATGTCAGCGCACTAAATGCATACTGACTAACTATGCCTGCTCGCTCTATAGTTTCTTCTCCAAAGAATTCCTTTTGATGCAGTGCAGTTAAGATTGCACTTGCTGTTGTAAGAACTGACTTTGCTGTATTTAGGTAATATTGATTGAGTAACTGCTGCCTTGGGTCTCCTGTATTAGCTGCAGCCTGTAGTTTAGCTATGGTTCTTTCTGCATAATCAATTTCTTCACGCATTGCTTTCTTGTAAAATGTCAGATTCTTTCGATAATCTGACAGTTCGCTGTTTACCAGCAATGGCGCATGTGTCAGGAAAAGTCTTGTTTCATTATCTACTGATTGCGTTGCCATTTCTAAAATCTGTGTAATCGCTGTACCTGCGGCAACAGCTGCATTTCTGAGTGCTGCATTTCCTGCCCCAGTTGCAGACTTCAGCTTGTTTGCTAATTCCTCTAGTGCTGGTCGGCGCTCATCTGCTACTAAGCCAGTTTCTGACCCGACAATGGCTCGCCGGTCAAATTTGAGTAAGTCAATGGCTTTGCTGATATCATTACTTACTTCTGTAGCAGCGACTGCCTCACTTGGGTTGGTTGCTGATGCTGCAATCAACTGCACATTTAATAACTGCTGACGCAACTGTGCCTTCTTGGCAAGGAACTTTTCTACATACTGCAACGCCGTATAGCCATTGAATACAAAGTTGTAGTCTTTGGACGCAAAGTTGGGATCTTGCGGATACTTCGCTTGTGTCATGTAGCCAGCAAGGAACATTGCTTGGTAGAGATTTTCCGACATACGGAATCTCTTGAAATAGTCATCTATTTCTGCTCTAGCCTCTTTGTACTTGCCTGACTTAAACTGTGACCATAATCGCCCAAGTTCTGCCAAATCTTTGTCAGGGCTATTCCTACTAACTTCGTTGAAGTAGTATTCTGCCTGCGCAAATTCTACAAGTGCAAAGTTTCGATAGAGATTAAAGCGCTGAAACAGTACTTCTTTCTGGGCACGTGCTAGTTTTGCTCTCATCCTCGCAATTTGTTCGGCTGCCAGCCGTCCCTCTTCTTGAGCTGCATTCAGCTCTTCTCTAATACGCTCAATGCCCTCCAGTGCAGCATCAAGGTTCTCGGCACGCTCCCTTAGGAGCTCATTAAAGCGCCTAAGTTCTTGTTCAGAAGCAGAAACAGAGGCGAGCTCACGCTCCAAATTCTTGGACAGGTTGAGCATCGCTGTGTCTTGTAACTCAATTTTCTTGAGAATTTCAATAAGCCGCCCTTGGTAAACACTAACCTGCTGACCTGCAAGCTGTTTGCGAAGCTCGAGAATTTCAATAAGCCGCCCTTGGTAAACACTAACCTGCTGACCTGCAAGCTGTTTGCGAAGCTCGGATTGCAGTGCTGAGTCAGCTTTGGCACGCTCAGTTTCATCGCCAGTGTAAAAGCGTCGGGCTTCATCTAAAAACTTGGTGCCCCTCTTGTAGTAAATGTGCGCTAGCTGAATAGCTGCAGCATTTCTGACTTCCTTGAACTTTGTATCCCAGGGCAAATAGGGACGCTCAAGGATTTTGAGGAACTTCTTTTCTGCTTCGTTTATCTCATTGAGTGCAAGGTGTGCCAGCCCTGCCCCGAAGTCCGCCATAGGTTTTACTTCTGCACGGTCTGGAATCTGTGAAAAATTCTCAATTGCTCTGGCATATTGCTGATTGCGGTATTCAACCGTGCCTGCAAGCAATAGCGCATTGAAATCCTGTTCGTTCTCCAGCTTGATGTATGGCTTATACTTGCGAAAATCTCTCTGAAACTGACGCACATCATCATACACATAGTCTATGAAGAGAATGCGCTGCACTGCCTGTGAAGCATACTGCGAGCTTGGAAATGTTAGTAGCAATTGTTCATAGAGCTTCTTTGCTTCAACAAAAGCCTTCATACCAAAATTAGACTCTGCCTGCAAGTACAGCACATCATCAAGATTTCTAAAGTAGGGACTGTAAGTCTCATAGATGTCCTCAAAGTACAGCCTTGCCGTCAGGTAGTCACCTTTTTCGTAGCGCTGGCTTGCGCTCTTTAGGTCGAGCCGTAATGCCTTTTCCAGTATTGAGCGTGGAGCAGCTGCAAGCAGACTTTTTCGGTATGCGTTTAGCTCGTTGCGCACACTTTGGTAGCGAGCAAATTGGTAGAAGCGCTCGTACTCTGCTCTGGTTCTAAAGTTATGAAACTCTCCTTGCTCTCCTTCTAAATGACCAAAACCCTCAATACGTATGGCGCGCAAGCGCTCTATCGTTGGTGGTTCTTGCTTGAAGTCCTCAGCAATCCTCACCAAGTTTTCGTAGGCCAGCGCCAAGTATCGATCCTTTGCCAGCAGGTCGTTGAGAAACTCTTGGTCACTGACAAGAAGTGTATTCGGTGGTAAAACACTTGAAAGCCTACCTTCTTGTGCTTGACCTTTTAGTGAAACTATGCTCAGCAGAACAGCGAAAAGTAAATACCGTGTGACCTTCAAGGTGCTACCCTCTTATTGTTATCAGGTTACAAAATAACTCTGCAATTCAGAGATTGGGGCTTTGAAAGCATATTCGATGATTAAGACGCCCCTAATATAAGGCACTGTAGGCGTGAAAAGCAAGCGCCTATGAGCTACGCTTTTTGTTTTGACTGCGAAGTTTGGGTGATTCAGAGGCTTGCCCCCTTCGACACGTATCTCTGCTTTGCACAATTTTTGGGACAAAAGTAGAGAACTTTATTTACATTTGCAAAACTACAGATAACTTTTGTTTTCTTAGCACACTTCTTGACAATTTTCACAGCAAAATCATCGCTGTCAAAAGTTTAGCTTCATGGCGCATCTTGCGTTAGTTACTGGCGCAACAGGGTTTATCGGCAGCTGGATTGCTGAACACCTCGTAGAGCAAGGCTACCGCGTCCGTGTCCTGACTCGGGCGCAGAGCCCAAAAGACAATCTTAGCCACTTGCCAGTAGAGTATGTTATTGGTGATTATGCTAAACCTGACACCCTTCAACATGCAGTGGCTGGCGTAGATTATGTGTTTCATTCTGCGGCGCTTACCAAGGCACGCACGGAATCGGAATTTTATGCCGCAAATGTTACTGCCACAGAAAACTTACTTTGCGCCGTGCAAGCAGCAGCACCTCACATCAAACGGTTTGTGCACATCTCGACCCAAGCTGCTGTCGGTCCTTCCCTTGCCGCCGACCAGCCCGTAGATGAGACTGCGCCCTGCCGACCGCTGACCATGTACGGACGCACCAAACTTCAAGCTGAACTTGTCTGCAAAAAATTTATGCAGACCTTGCCGATTACCATCGTGCGCCCATCGGTGGTCTATGGACCGCGTGACCGAGATATGCTAGAATTTTTCAAAGCCGTAAAAAACGGACTCATGCCAAAATTTGGCTTCGGTGTTAAAAAACTTTTGAATATTGTGCATGTGCGCGACCTTGTGCGCGGCATCCGCCTTGCTGCCGAGCACCCCTGTGCCGTTGGTGAAACCTACTTCATTTCCTCCGAACAAGCCTACACTTGGGACCAAATCGGATTGGCTGCAAAAGCCGCTTTGGGGAAATCCTACCTACTGACCCTGACTTTACCCGACTGGCTCGTCTACGGCATTGCCTCGCTGAATGAAGCTCTTGCTCGGGCTCAAGGCAAAGTCTCTATCATCAATCGCGAAAAAGCCATCGAGGGTGCGCAACTCTATTGGACCTGCTCCATTGCCAAAGCAAAAGCTCATCTTGGCTATGCGCCCGAAATTTCACTTGAGCAAGGCGTTGCCGAAACCATTGAATGGGCACTTCGCGTCGGCTGGCTTTAGACAGTTAGGGCACAGTTTGCAGTTTTAGTTTTGCAGTTTTAGTATCACTTCTACTTCTGCTCCATCCTGAGGAAGATTTGCTTTTTGCACTTCAAACTTGGAGCGTCCGTCGTGATAGTCGCGCATGGTGTAGTTTGCATTGCTAATTCTACCTCCAGGACAGCTTTGCAAGCACACAATGCAGCCTGATTTCCAAATCGGGATTAAGTCTTTATGTCCACCAAATTTGAAGAGAAAGCCTTTGCCAAATTTGTCTTCAAAAATATCCTCTGCGTAAAGCGGTCGATGCCCTTCCCATGCCACACTGACTTCTACTATTGAGCCTTCCACGCGCTTGTCAGGTTCAGGATTTGAACGGTCGGCGCGCTTTTCCCACGTATCGGCAGTGAGGTTATTGCCTGCAACGGCTCCAATAGCCAATAGCGCCTCTAAGACTTGCAGGTCGCTTGCATCGGTTTCAATCAGTGCATTGTGTGCTGCTCTGCCATTTTTCCAGACCACAAAGTGATGATGCTTCGTCCAACTTGTCCACGCGTTGAACTTGCTCGGATAGATTTTTGCGCTCAGCACAATTTTTTTACCGACTGTATCGACTTGAATTTCCGCCTTGCTCATCGCTGTCTGTGTCGGCTGTTTTTGCGGCGCTGGTGCCGCTATCACCATGGTGCATAGCCACACCGCACCAAGCCACACCTTGATGAACTTCACTATCGTGCGCATGTTGTAAGTCGCCTTGCTCCCATCGTTCTCAGCTTAGACGGTTGCAACATCGTAGAGCGGAAATTTTGCCGTCAGTTCTTTGACTTCCTGACGCACTTTGGCACAGACTTCTTCCACATCGGCGCGATGCGCATGCGTGATGACTCTATCAATGAGTTCAGCCACGTATTCAAACTCTTGTTCTCTGAAGCCGCGTGTAGTCATGGCTGGTGTGCCAATGCGAATGCCACTGGTCACAAAGGCGCTTTTGTCGTCGAAAGGCACCATGTTTTTGTTGAGCGTAATACCAGCTTTGTGCAGCAAGTGCTCTGCCTCTTTACCAGTGATGTTTTTATTGCGCAGGTCTATCAGCATCAAGTGGTTATCGGTGCCATTTGAGATGATGTGGTAATCCATTTCGAGAAATCGCTTTGCCATGGCTTGTGCATTGCGGCGGACTTGTTCGGTGTAGTCTTTGTATTCGGGTTTGAGATTTTCGCCAAAGGCTACGGCTTTTGCGGCAATAACATGCATGAGCGGTCCGCCTTGCACGCCGGGCATGACTTCGCTATCCAAAACTTCTGACATGAGTTTTCGGCGCTCACCGCTCTTGGTCTTGACTGTGATACCGAACGGGTTTTCGAAATCTTTTCCCATTAGAATCATGCCGCCGCGCGGTCCGCGAAGCGTCTTGTGTGTGGTACTCGTTACAACATGGCAATACGGCAATGGATTGTTTAGCAGTCCTGTAGCGATGAGTCCTGCTGGGTGGGCAATATCTGCCAGCAGAAACGCACCGACTGAGTCAGCAATTTCTCGAAAGGCTTTGTAGTCCCAATCGCGTGAGTAGGCACTGGCACCGCAGATGATGAGCTTCGGTTTAACTTGCCGCGCTTTTTCAGCCACTTTGTTGAGGTCGATTCTGCCTGTGTCTTTCTCTACGCCGTAGAAGTGTGCTTCATAGAGCTTACCAGAAAAATTCACAGGCGAGCCATGCGTAAGATGCCCACCATGAGCCAAATCGAAGCCAAGAATTCTATCACCCGGTTTGAGCAAGGCAAAAAAGACTGCCATGTTTGCACTCGAGCCAGAGTGCGGTTGCACATTGACGTAGTCGGCGCCGAAGAGTTTTTTAGCTCGCTCGCGTGCCAAATTTTCAGCTATATCGACAAACTCACAGCCACCGTAGTAGCGTCTGCCCGGATAGCCCTCGGCATACTTGTTCGTCATGATAGAGCCTGTGGCTTCCATGACGGCACGACTTGCAAAGTTTTCAGAAGCAATGAGCTCAATGGTCTCGAACTGTCTATCCAGTTCACCTTGAAGAGCTGAAAAAAGTTCGGGGTCAGCAGCGCGAATGGTTTCAAACATGGAGATATTTTGCGATTGATTTTCAAAAAACGCACGGAAAATATAAGTTAGCGAGTTTACAACAAATTTTGTTAAGTTTTCCATTCTTAACAAGCATTAGACTTTCTTACTATGCAACGCGAACGTATCCCGACCATCATCATCACCGGCTTTCTGGGAAGCGGAAAAACGACGCTTATCAAACATCTCTTAGAGACTTCGCTCAAAGACCGCAAAGTTGCTCTTATTGAAAACGAGATTGGAGAAGTCAGTGTCGATAGCGTTATTCTCAAAACGCAAAATGTCGAGATTTCAGAGCTGACCGCTGGGTGTATGTGCTGCACCATCTCGGGCGACTTCTCAAACGCTGTGACCGATATTGTGGAAAACACTTCGCCCGAAGTCTTGCTGATTGAGACCACTGGCATTGCTAACCCGATTTCCATTTTCATGATGCTCGCCAATGACCAGCGGCTTATTTTGGATATGATTATCACGGTTGCCGATGCTGAGCGTTTAGAAGAGCACTTAGCCGAAAATTTGGTTGCCGAAATTCAACTGACTATTAGCGACCTTATTGTGCTCAACAAAGTTGATGTGTGCTCTGAGTTGGTGTTGCGCAAAGCTGAAGAACGTATTCGTCAGATGAACGAGCGTGCGCCGATTTTTAGAACTGTGCAAGGGCGTATTCCGCCTGAGCTCATTTTTGCGCCGAAACATGTTGGGCTGCGTGAAGAATTGCAAGCTCAAGTAGCGGCTCTCAAAGAAAAGTATGATGAGGAAATCGAGCGGCGCTTACATGAAAAACAAGCTCGTGCCGTTTCGCCGCAGTCAACAATGCCTTTTACGCTCACGGTGCAGCAGGCGCCATCGCACTCGCACGAGCATCACCACGACCATGGCGCTGAAAGCTACCACCTAGAGGTTGATGAAATTGAGACCTTTGCCTTCGAGCGCTCCGAAATTTTTTCGCATCGAAAATTTGAGGAATTCTTAGCCACGCTGCCGCGCCACTACTACCGCGCCAAAGGCGTAGTCAATTTCGTGGAAATGCAAAACCCCACTATCTTCAACTTTGCCTCTGGCAGATACACTTTTGATTACGAGAGTTTGCATGACGACGAGTTTAGAAAAAGCGGGTCCAGTTCCATCTTTGTCTTCATTGGCAAGCGTATCATGTCGGAGCGTGAGCAGGTGCTGGAGCGGCTGCTCAGTTGCAAAGCCTAAGGTCAGCTCATGAGGCAATGCTTTTTACAATCTGGGCAAATTCTTCGGCTTTAAGACTTGCTCCGCCGACAAGTCCGCCATCAATGTTGGGCATGGCAAAGAGTTCCTTTGCATTTGAACCTCTGATACTACCGCCATACTGAATGGTTAGATTTTCAGCAACTTCTGGGCTATACATATCGCTAATCAGTTTTCGGATAAAGCGGTGCACCTCTTCGGCTTGTTCAGGTGTTGCGGTCTTGCCGGTTCCAATTGCCCATACAGGCTCGTAAGCAAGTGTTACATGTGCCATATCGCTTGCCGATACGCCTTCGAGGCAATTTCTGATTTGCGTCTCCACGACGGCTTCAGTTCGATTTTGCTTGCGCTCTTCTATGGTTTCGCCAATGCACAAGATGACTTGCAGCGATTCGCTCAAGACCTTTTTGACCTTGCGGTTGATGATAGCATCATTTTCGCCAAAGTATTGGCGGCGTTCAGAGTGTCCTAAAATCACATAGTCGCAGCCTACGCTTTTGAGCATTTGTGCGGAAATTTCGCCCGTAAATGCTCCGTCGTTTTCGTAGTGGCAGTTTTGTGCTGCCAGTTTGACCACCGTGCCTTTCAGCACTTGATGCACCACCTCGAGCGAGATAAATGGGGGCGCAATTGCTACCTCACAGGGCGGTGTTGTGCCTAAGTGTCGGAGTATCTCAGATGCCAAAGCAATTGAGCCAGCAACGGTTTTGTTCATCTTCCAGTTGCCAGCCACAAATTTTCTTCGCATAGAGTGTCAGTGTCGGTTTTTGTTTTTGCAATGCTAAACACTTTTTGGCAGAAGTGAAAACCGACACCCTGACATGCCTTGAGAGATACGGTTAGGTTGTAAGTGCATACTTAGAAATGAGTAAAATCCCCGATTACTTGCACCATTCTTTTTGCAGATGCATTGTCATGCTGAACGGAGCGGAGTGAAGCATCCACTTCTGCCATGACAAACAATGCCATGGATTCCTCGCTGCGCTCGGAATGACACAAAGGGAATGCTTGGAATGACACTGCGAGCTTATCCTGCTGAGCGAAGCATCCACACTGGAGATTCCTCACTGCGCTCGAAATGACAGTAGACAAGTGCGGGAACAATACGCCTTATGCTTCATTTGCCCAACACTGCTAATACTCCGTTACGCGTTCAGCAAAAATGCGCTTGATGTCTGCTCGTTTCAGCAGGTGGTCTTTTTGGCGAGCGTCCCGCAGTTTTACTTCATCGTTTGTGATGGCTGTAATGTAGCCATGCCAGACGCGTGCATCATTCATCTCAATATTGACCTCTTCTCCGATGTGCTGCGGTTGCAGGTCCTGTGGCTTAATGATAATTTGCCTCTTGCCCATTCTTGCCGCTATGGTTTGAACTTTATTTCCAACACTTCAAACCGTTTCAACCCTCCAGGCGTTCTTACTTCAACTTTTTCAGCAACTTGCTTACCCAAAACCGCTCTACCAATCGGCGACTTGACGGAGATTTTACCTAGCTCAATGTCAGCCTCCTCTTCCGAGACAAGTGTGTATTCGACAACCTGATGTGTATCTAGGTTTTTTAGAACTACCGTGGTAAGAATGTAGGCTCTGTCGGTTTTAACGTTCTTCTCGTCGAGAATTTTAGCTATAGAGAGCTTACGCTCTAAGGCACTAATTCTCATTTCAAGCTGACTTTGCTCTTCTCTGGCAGCATCGTATTCTGCATTTTCTGACAAATCACCATGTGAGCGTGCCTCTGCCACTTTTTCTAAGACTCGCCGCCGCTCTTCATTCTTGAGCTTATCAAGCTCCTCCTTCAGGCGCTTGTAACCATCCATAGTGAGGTAAATCGCTTCTGCCATAGTTAGGTCCAGTTTGGCGTTGCATGAAACTGTTTTTCCCTCTGCACAAAAGTAGTTGCAGAAAAAAATAAAGCCAGTCGGCTGACTGACTTCACTCTAGACTAATTTACAATGTTTTCTTCTTTGTGCAAAGTCTACTGCGCAGCAACTGGCTGTGTTTCAGTGCTCTGTTCCGACTTTTTCTGCAAAAGATACTGCGCCAGTTTGTAGAGCATTAAAAATGAACAGCTTGCAAAGAGCAACATTCCCACACCCAGCTTGATGAATGTCGCCCATGTTACGCCTATTTCTACGGCTGACTCTGCTGGATTCTGCGGATTGTAGTAGACAGTGATAGGACCGCCTTTTTCGTATCTGGCAAGGATTTTCTGCGAGGTTTGTAGGCGTGTGTCTTTGCCACCAAACTGTGGTGAAAAGAGTTCCTTTTTGTCGGTGTAAGTATTGCCATTTACGCTATACTGGTAAGTGACTTTTGGCACAAAGCTGCGTTTTGCTTGCAGTTCAGTCTCGAGCACGATTCCCTCTACGTTTGGCCACTGGCGTATTTGGGTGGCTACATGCAAGTCATGAGCTTGTATGAAAACGAGACTTGCTCCAACACCGCACAGCCCCACAATTATTACCCAAGCTAATACGGGATAGGGCGTAAATTGCAAGTGCTTTTTGGCTCGTAGAAATCCTGCAATTCCAAAAGCTAACATTGCGCTCAAACCAGCCAGACACAACAGGGTCTTTACGCCAAAGAATTCACTTACATTCATTTTACTGCCTTCAAAGGTTACTTCTAATTAGAGAAGTTTTGCGGCTTCTTTTGCAAAGTATGAAAAAATCAGGCTTGCACCAGCGCGCTTTATGGACAGTAACATTTCCATCATGACACGCTTGCCATCAATCCAACCGTTGCGTTCGGCTGCTTTGACCATTGCATATTCACCAGAGACATTATAGGCAGCAATTGGCACATTGAAGGTCTCTTTTGCTCGCCTTACGATATCGAGGTAGGCTAAAGCAGGCTTAATCATCACAATATCTGCACCTTCTTGAATATCGAGCTCGATTTCACGAATGGCTTCATCTGAATTGGCAGGGTTCATTTGGTAGGTCTTTTTGTCACCGAATTTTGGCGCAGAGTTCAGCGCATCACGAAATGGCGCGTAGAACGCTGAGGCATATTTTGCCGAATACGCCACAATTCCTACGTGAGTAAAACCATTATCATCCAGCTCTTCTCGAATAGCGCCGACTCGCCCATCCATCATATCGCTTGGAGCAACAAAATCTGCTCCTGCGGCAGCATGCGATAGCGCCATTCGTGTCAGCACATCCACTGTCTCGTCGTTGAGAATTTTGCCATCACTTACTAAGCCATCGTGCCCATGCGTAGTGAAAGGGTCCAAGGCAACATCGGTCATGACGCAAAGCTCTGGAAATTCTCTTTTGATAGCACGCACGGCTCGCTGCACAATGCCACTTTCGTTGTAAGCCTCGCGTGCATCATCACTTTTTTGAGCTGGAATACCAAATACATCTATTGCCACGATTCCGAGCTTGAGTAATTCTTCGCACTCGCGCAGAGCATTATCAATTGAGAATCGATAGATGTCGGGCATAGAGGGTATCTCTTCAGCAATGTTTTCGCCTTCTCGTATGAAAATCGGAAATACAAAATCTTCTTTTCGTAGCACAGTCTCTGCAACTAGCTCACGAATAGCGTGCGTTTGCCGCAGGCGACGCAGGCGATGCGTTAGGTTAAGTTGTTTCAGCGCATTCATCATGATGGAACCTCTGCAGTTGTTGAGAATGAGTGATGCCCAGTAGTTTGGCTCTAAACTATGGCAATTTTAGCAGACTGCAAAATTTTATCCACATTTGTCTTTTTTTCTTAAATTCGAGTCTAAAATACCCCCATGAAAAAAATATGAAAGGAGTAAAACATGACGAAGCTCGTCGTATCATCTCAGCCTTCACTTTCTGCCGACACACTACCTGCTGGGGTGGAGATTTCCACGCTCAAGAACTGGTATCGTCTGATGCACTTAGGGCGTCAGCTCGATTTGAAGGCGGCTGGGTATCTCAAAAAAGGCATGGGTTGGTCGTATCATGCGCCTTACCAAGGGCATGATGGCATTCAACTGGCTTTGGGGCTATCGTTTCGCCCATGCAAAGACTTCCTTTTTCCATACTACCGTGACATGCTCACTGCACTTGCTGCTGGCATTAGCGTAGAGGAGATTTTGCTCAATGGGCTTTCTCGCGATAGTGATGTGGCAAGCGGCGGTCGGCACATGTCGAACCACTTTGCCAAACCAGAAATTCGCATCCAGAATGTCTCTTCACTGACGGGCAACCATGCTCAACATGCTGTCGGGGTTGCGCGAGCCATCAAGAAGTATGGCGGTGACGAAATTGCCTTCTATTCAGGTGGGGAATCTGCTTGCGCCGAAGGCTACTTTTATGAGGCGGTCAATGGCGCCTCACGCGAGATTTTGCCAGTGATCTTCGTTATTCAAAACAATCGTTTTGGGATTTCAGTACCTGTCCGTGAGCAATTTGGCACAGAACATCCTGCCGAACTTTTCCAAAGTTTCCCCAACCTGAAAGTCATCTTCTGCGATGGCACGGATGTCTTCGACTCATGGCGCGCCATGCAAGAGGCAATTGAATTTGTCAAATCCGGTCGTGGTGCCGCTATGGTAGAGGCAGATTGCGAAAGAATTGGCTCGCACTCCAATTCAGACAATCATTTGCTGTATCGCACCCACGAGGAGCTCGAGCGAGCCAAGGCACGCGACCCGCTACCGAAGTTCAGAAACTTCCTGCTTGAAAAGCAATTTTTCACCAGCGCTGAACTTGAAGCCATCGAGCGCGACAACGAACAACTCATTGCCGAAGCGGCTGAACGTGCCGAACGTGCCGCCCTGCCTGACCCCAAATCTGCCACGCTCTACGTTCTGCCAGAGTTCAAACCTACGAGCGGCGAAGTGCACGAGCTCACCGAACCAGAAAGCGCCGGACCGCTTTACACCGACGAAACCATCAGCCTGCTTCAAGCCATCAACCAGACGCAACACGAAGAATTTGACCGCAATGAACATACCTTTCTTTGGGGACAAGATGTTGGCAAAGGCGGCATTTTCAACGCCGATAAGGGCATGCCGCAGAAATATGGACCGCGCCGAGTCTTCAATGCGCCGATTGCTGAAGACTTCATTGTCGGCACCGCCAACGGATTCTCACGCTACCGCGAAGACATCTGGGTCTTGATTGAAGGCGCTGAGTTTGCTGACTATATCTGGCCTGCTATGGAACAAGTTGTCGAGTGCTCGCACGAATACTGGCGCACCAAAGGCAAGTTTGTCCCTAACATCGTTATGCGCATTGCGTCGGGCGGCTACATTGGCGGCGGCTTATATCACTCGCAGAATGTTGAAGGTGCTTTTACCACCTTGCCCGGCTTGCGTATCGTGGTGCCTGCCTTCGCCGACGATATGCAAGGGTTGCTCCGCTCTGCGTTTCGCTCTCGTGGCGTTACAGTCATCTTAGAGCCAAAGTTTCTTTACAACAACCCTTGGGCAAAGACGCTCAAACTGCGTCCTGATATTCTCATTCCCTTTGGCAAAGCACGCTACCGCCGCTATGGCACCGACCTTTCCATCATCTCGTATGGCACAACCGTTCATCATGCTTTGCTTGCTGCCGAAAAGTTGGAAAAAGAGTATGGCTTTTCTGCTGAGGTCTTAGACCTGCGCTCACTTGCACCACTTGACAAAGACGCCATTTTCGCCACGGTCAAAAAAACTGGTAAGGCGCTGGTGGTGCATGAAGATAAAGTTACAGGCGGTTTCGGCGGCGAGATTGCTGCGCTTATTGCCGAACATTGCTTCGAGTTTCTTGATGCGCCTATCATGCGTGTCGGCTCGCTCGATACGCCCGTCGGGTTCTCAAAGGTTCTTGAAGCAGCCATCCTGCCAAATGAAGAAAAAGTCTTTGAGGCGGCGCTTAAACTTGCCCGGTATTGAGCTAGCAGAACACGCAGGATTTTGTTGAACTTTGGCTCAGCCTTTGTTTAGCAGCCGGATTTGACGGCGCAGAGCGGCTTTTTCGTAACGGCGTCGGTCATTTTCATCTTCTGGAATGACCTCTGGCACGGGAATGGGCTTGCCATCTTTATCAATTGCCACGAAAGTAAAATAGGCTTTCGTGCACTCGCGCACCTGTCCCTTGACGATATTTTCGGCATAGACCTTGACGCCAACCTCCATTGAGGTGTTGAAAGCGCGATTGACATTTGCTTTGATGATGACCACTTCTCCAAGCCCAATGCTCTGCCGAAATTCTATCGTGTCGACTGACGCCGTGACGCATATTGCTTGCGAATGCCGACCTGCAGCAATTGCCGCTGCAAGGTCCATCCAGTGCATCAACCTGCCGCCAGCCAGATTGCCAAGGTAGTTTGTGTCAATTGGTGTTACGATTTGTGTCATTTCGACACGCGAATACGACATGGGTCGTGCTTCTCTTTCAGGCATCGCTAAGGTAAGTTGGCTTTTTGTTTCGCAAAATTACGGCTTAAATTCGGCGTGTAAAACTCTTTCACTTTCAACGCTTTCACACTATGGTTCGTAGAGTCATTTCTGGTTCAGCCGTTGCATTAGTTACTCCCTTCAAGGCAGACGGTTCGCTTGATGAAAACGCTCTTCGGCGCCTTGTTGATTTTCACATTCAGGGCGGCACCGACATTTTAATTCCTTGCGGCACCACGGGCGAATCGCCCACGCTTTCTGACGAGGAACAATACCGTATCATTTCGCTGTGCGTTGAGTTCAGCAATGGCAAAATTCGTGTGATGGGCGGCGCTGGCAGCAATAGCACCAAACATGCTGTGCATTTGGCAAAGGCTGCCGAAAAAGCTGGCGCTACAGGCATTCTCTCGGTTGCACCATACTACAACAAACCCACGCAAGAAGGCTTCTTTCAGCACTATGCCGCTATCGCTGAAGCCGTCTCCGTTCCCGTCATCATCTACAATGTTCCCGGACGCACTGGCGCCAACATCTCCGTCGACACCATGCTCCGCTTAGCCACCAGCTTCCCCAACATTCTTGCTGTCAAAGAAGCCTCGGGCAACATGACACAAATTCAAGAACTCCTCTGCAACCGCCCTGAACATCTCTCCGTGATGAGCGGCGATGACTACCTTACACTGCCTATCATGGCACTTGGCGGCGATGGCGTCATTTCTGTTGCCGCTAATCAAATTCCCAGAGAGATGAAGCGTCTTGTGGAAGCCATGTTCCAGAGCAATTTGCCCGAAGCTCAGCGCCTGCACGCCCAGTATCTGAATCTGATGATGCTCAACTTCCTTGAGTCAAACCCCATTCCTGTCAAATATACTTTGGCACAAATGGGGCTTATTGAACTTAGCTACCGCCTGCCCATGACACCACCTTTGCCCGCCACTCGACAAAAACTTGACGCTGAACTCAAGCGACTTGGATTGCTCAAAGGCGAATTAGCTACTGCATAGTTTGTCTTCGCATACAAAAACCCTTAGCCAAACTGTCTGCCAGTTTGGCTAAGTTGTTTTCAAAAATTAGGTGAATGCACACTCGGAAAAAGATTACGACCTGAACCAATTATGCTTTGGTGTCTTGCAGATGCGCTGTCATTCTGAACGAAGTGCAGCGAAGTGAAGAATCCACATCGCACTGGATTCCTCGCTTCGCTCGGAATGACACAAAGAAAATGCTCGGAATGACACTTCCGCTCTTGTCATGCTGAGCGAAGCGAAGCATCCATGAGTGGATTCCTCTCTGGCGCTCGGAATGAACTGTGATGAAAAAACCAAATTTTCAGTGCTATTTAAGTGCTCACCGACCACGCACCTCTGGTCTCAAACGGAGCTTGCTGTCGAATAACCGCAAAAGCTTGACGAATGAGTTTATTAGCCACCGCCACAACCGCATGCTTATGCGCACGCCCCGTCTGTCGCAATCGCACATAAAACACCCGACACGCCACATTGTGCC
>Ga0209691_1000081_pt1 | contig 67609 bp, 65 predicted proteins | sample YNPMSBMetaG_FD_187120 | JGI IMG/M metagenome (GOLD analysis project Ga0209691, IMG submission 187120) | Anoxygenic and chlorotrophic microbial mat microbial communities from Yellowstone National Park, USA - YNP MS-B MetaG (SPAdes) (version 2) ... | reverse complement strand
GGTATCGCTGATCAAGTTTGTGAATCCTGAGGTGGATGCGTGGACACAGGGCTTTCAGGTGGTGATGCATATCCAAAACTTTTGGGTGTATGCTATCTTTATGGGTTTTGGCTATCAGTTTCTTGTTGATGTTATGTTTCATAAGCCGTGGGGAAAACAGGAGACGGTGAGAGAGGAAGAGGTGGCGTAAATGGGGCTTTATACTATTCTTCGGAAAGGCTATCATCTGTTTCCTGATGGTGATTTGAAACGCTTTTTGACAGGGATGGTTTATAGAACGCTGTATGGGCGGTTTCTTCTGTCGTATTCTTACGATAAGGTGAAGGGACTATGGAGGGTGGTTACCAGGGATGGGATAACGCTTCTCTCTCTGAAGGACTTTGATCCCGCTCCCCTGATGGAGGAGGAGATTCAGTCTCTCTCTTTGGGGGAAAATGTGCTGGATTTGGGGGGTAATATTGGAATGGTGGCAATTTACATGGCTCGAAAGGTTGGTGCATCGGGGCATGTTTGGGTTTATGAGCCCGACAGGAAGAATCAACAGCTTCTTCAACAGCATCTTGAGGTGAATGGGGTGGAGAATGTTACGCTTGTTCCCTCGGGGGTATGGAGTGAAGAGGGTGTGCTTTCTTTTTTTGAGGGAGGAACATACACCTCTTCCTTTGTGAAAACAAACTATATTGAGGAGAGCCCCTCTCAGTATGAGATGACACAACTTCCTGTGGTGACGCTGGATGGAGAGTATCTTCTTCGGGGGTGGAGGCGTCTTGATTTTGTGAAGATGGATATCGAGGGCAGTGAATACGAAGCCCTTAAAGGGGCAAAACGCATGCTGATGGAACTTTCTCCGAGGCTTCTCATTGAGACACACGAAACCAACGGGGAGGTGACAGCAGGGGCAGTGAGGGCTTTTTTGGAGTCGTTAGGTTATGAAGTTAAGGAAAAATCTCATAAAGATTTTCCTACTCTTTATGCATGGAAAAATGAGTCAAGGAGGCAACAATGAATGTGACAAAACTTCTTGCTATTGGGATTCAGATTTTTATTGGTTTTGTGGTTGCATTTCTCTATGTGAAGGTGATGAAGAAGCGCTTTCTGGGTATGCTCTGGGGCGCTACTGTGGTTGGCGTGATAGGAAGTGTATTGGGAGGTTTTTTTCTTAATGATATTTTTCAATGGATGGTGAATAATATCACTACGGTGAATTATGTAGCTACCTTTACGGGAGCTTGGTTTCTCATTTGGGGTTTTGCTAAAATGACACATGATGGTCAGTAAAGGAGGATATATATGAACGAACTTGATGAAGTAAAAGTAAGTGTTCTGGGGCGAAAAACACCTTTTACGGTAACAGAGGATATGCCGATCACCAAGGCTGCTGATAAGATGCTTCGGGAGAAGGTGCATTCTCTGATTGTTGTGGATCAGAAGGGAAAACCTGTTGGTATTCTTGATAGCTGGGATGTGATGAAGGTGACTTTTATGGGGGAGAGTGGAAAGGATCTTCCTATTAGCAAGGTGTTGGACAAGAAGAGGTTTTTCTATGTCTATGAAGAGGTAAGTCTTCGTGATGCCCTGAATCTGATGCTTGACAAGGGGGTGAGAGCTCTTCCTGTTCTAGATGAGCAGGATAATCTGGTGGGCAAGATTTCACTCACGGATATTGCAAAGTTTGTAAGAGAAAAGCTCTAAAATAAGGAGAAAACAATGGCACGCTACCTCGTCACTTCTGCCCTTCCGTATGCAAATGGTCCGATTCATTTGGGGCATCTCGCCGGAGCCTATCTTCCTGCGGATATCTATGTTCGCTATCTCAAACTCAATGGTGATGATGTGGTGTATGTGTGTGGAACGGACGAACACGGTGTTCCTATTACACTTCGAGCTGAGCAGGAGGGTGTTTCTCCAGCGGATGTAGTGGCTCGTTATCATACCCAGATAAAAGAGAGTTTTGCAGGGATGAGGATTGATTTTGATAATTTTTCTGGAACGAGTAGGCCTCATCATTATCGTCTTTCACAGCAGTTTTTTTTGGATCTTTACCATAATGGTTACATCAAAAAGCATACGGAAAAGCAGTTTTACGACGAGGAGAAGAAGCGTTTTCTCGCGGATCGTTACATTGAGGGGACGTGCCCTCACTGTGGTTATGAACGTGCTCGAGGGGATCAGTGTGATAAGTGCGGTAAGCTTTTAAATCCAGATCAGTTGATTAATCCCAGCAGTGTGCTTTCCAACACCACACCCGTGCAGAAGGAAACAGAACACTGGTATCTGGATCTTGCTGCCTTTAGTGAGAAGTTGGAGAAGTGGATTTCTTCAAAAACGAACTGGAAAGATAATGTTCGCAATTTTGTGTTGGGGTGGATTCAAAAGGAAGGGCTTCGAGAACGGGCTATTACCCGTGATCTGGATTGGGGGGTGCCTGTTCCCCTTGATGAGGCAAAGGGTAAGGTGCTCTATGTATGGTTTGATGCTCCTATTGGCTATATTTCTTCAACAATAGAATGGGCGGAGCGAAAGGGTAAGCCAGAAGAATGGAAGAAGTACTGGCTTGATCCCGATACAAGGCTTGTTCATTTTATCGGAAAGGATAATATTCCCTTCCATGCTATTATATGGCCTGCTATGATTATGGGGCAGAATACCCCCTATGTTCTTCCCTATGATATACCTGCGAATGAGTATCTTACGCTCGAGGGAGACAAGTTTTCCACATCGATGAACTGGGCTGTGTGGGTGGATGAATATCTGGAGAACTTTCCCCCTGATCCACTTCGGTACTACCTTGCAGCGAATGCCCCTGAAAACAAGGATGCTGATTTTTCTTGGAGGGCTTTTCAAGAACGGAATAACGAAGAGCTTGCCAATATTCTGGGGAATTTCTTTAATCGTACTCTGACTTTTGTCAAAAACTATGCGAATAATACGGTTTCTGCTGCCTCGTGGAGTGCGGAGGATGAGACCTTCTGGAAAGAGGTGAAGGAGAAGGTTTCTTTGTTTGCTTCCCTCTTGGGGCGTTTTCAGGTTCGAGAGGCTACAAAGGTAATGATGGATATAGCCCGTTTGGGGAATCGCTACTATGATGAGCAAAAGCCCTGGGTGATCCGCAAGGAAAATCCAAAGCGGCTTGAACAAGTGCTTTCGGTGTGTGTGCATCTCTGCCGTGTACTTGCCGTGGTGATGTATCCTATCATGCCTGATTCGGCAAGAAAACTGTGGAAGATGCTTGCTGAACCGCGGGATATTCTTCAGGAGCGATGGGATACGGTGGCTGATTATCGTATGCCAAAGCGTACTTTGGGAGAACCAGGTATTCTCTTTGTGAAGTATGATGATGCCATTATTCAGAAGCAGATTGATAGACTCTTGCAGAAATCGAAAAAAGCACAGGAGAAAACGATGGAAACACAGACTCAAGAAATGGTTACTATTGACGAATTTAAGCGCTTTGATTTGAGGGTGGCGGAGATTCTTGAAGTGATTGACATGCCTAAATCGAACAAGTTGTACAAACTGAGGGTAAAAGTAGGGGCAAAGGAAAAGCAGATTCTTGCTGGTATTAAGCAGCATTACAAGCCAGAAGATCTTGTTGGGAGGAAGATTGTGATCATTGACAATCTCCAACCAGCAAAACTCATGGGGGAGGTCTCTGAGGGAATGCTTCTTGCTGCCAGCGACGAGGGGAAGACGAAGGTGATTTTCCTCACTCCTGAACGTGATATTGAGTCGGGCGCAAAGATAAGTTAGAGGTAAGGAGTATATTATGAAGGTTCTTGTAGTTAATTGTGGGAGTTCGTCGCTAAAGTATCAGCTTATTGAGACGAAGTCATCAGTTGTTCTTGCCAAGGGGCTTGTGGAACGTATTGGTCTTGGAGAGGTTGAGTATTCGTTTACTCATGGAGAAAAGCCAAAGACAAAGGTATCTATTCAGGCAAAGAATCATACAGAGGCACTCAAAGAGGTGTTGTCGAAGCTTGTGGATAAGGAGTGGGGTGTTTTGGTATCTTTGGATGAAATTGAGGCAATAGGGCATCGTGTGGTGCATGGTGGGGAATCCTTCTACCATTCTGCCCTTATTACCGATGAAGTGATTAAAGCTATTGATGTGAATTGTGAGCTCGCTCCTCTTCATAATCCCCCCAATCTTCAGGGTGTTCTCGCTTGTAAGGAGGTACTCCCTACAAAGAAACAGGTTGCTGTTTTTGATACGGCATTTCATCAGACGATGCCAGAGCGAAGCTATATGTATGCTCTTCCCTATACCTACTATGAAAAGTATAAGATTCGTCGCTATGGGTTTCATGGAACATCGCATCGCTATGTTGCCATGAAAGCAGCTGAGTTTTTGTCAAAGCCACTCGAATCGATTAATCTCATTACCTGTCATCTTGGGAATGGTTCGAGTATTACAGCTATTGAAAAGGGGAAGTCGGTTGATACATCCATGGGGTTTACGCCGCTGGAGGGGGTTGTGATGGGAACACGCTCTGGTTCATTTGATCCTGCTGCTCTTCTCTATATCATGGAGAAGGAAAATCTTACGCCCAAGCAGATGTCGGATCTTTTGAATAAAAAGTCGGGACTTCTTGGACTTTCGGGTATTTCTAATGATATGCGAGAGATTGGGAGTGCTGCAGAACAGGGGAATCATCGGGCTAAACTGACGCTTGAAGTTTTGGTACATTCTATTCGAAAGTATATTGGTGCCTATATGGTGGAACTTGGTTCGGTTGATGCTGTTATTTTTACAGCAGGTATTGGTGAGAACGATTGGTTGGTGCGTGAGATGTGTATGGCGGGTATGGAGAACTGGGGTTTTGTGTTGGATAAGGAGAAAAACAAGGGTGTTCGGTCTACACTTGCTGATGTGAGCGCTCCCTCGTCTCGTTCCCGTATTTTGGTGGTGCCAACGAATGAGGAACTTATGATTGCTTTGGAAACGGAGTGGGTGATAGAGGGTAGGGAATAAATCCTTGCTTTGGGAGGGGAGGAAGCTATGAAACGATTGCTCCTTGTCATCGTTATGGTGACGGCTTCTGTGGTTGGCTATACTGAGGAGACGAATCGAGAAACCAATGGTTTTTTGGATAAGTTCTATCAGGAGGAAACACAGAAAGAAGCTCCAAAGGCCGTGGGAGAGGGATGGGGCTGGGTTGTCTTGCGCATTTTTTTCTATACGGCTATTTTTGCTGTGGGGGGATTTTTTCTTGTTCGCTATTTGGTGAAGAAGAGTGCTATTGAAACCACGGATGATGCATCGTTTATTCAGCTGATTGCCTTGAAACAAACAGGGCTTGGGGGATATCTTGAGGTGGTGAAGGTGGGGGCGAATTACTATCTTCTCTCACGGAGTGGAGATGGGGGGCTGAGGCTTATTGACAAGATTACTGACAAGGAGACCATTGATTATATTGAACTTCACAAGGATCAGCTGAGGCCAAAGCCTCAGGAGTTTATGAATCTCATGGAGATGTTTTCCTTTGTGAAGAGGGTGGATCGAACGAAGTATCTTCAGAGTCAGAAGGACAAACTCAAGAAACTCTGATGAAACGGGTTTATGTAGGAATGAGTGGCGGAGTGGATAGCTCTGCTGCTGCTTATCTTTTGAAAGAGGCTGGCTATGATGTTTGCGGGATAACCTTTGTCGCTGCTGTTGAAACGGGAACGAAGAAGTGTTGTAGTCTTGAGGAGATTGAGGCAGCACGAAGGGTTTGTCGGTTTCTTGGTATTCCTCATGAGGTTATTGATTTGAAGGATGTTTTTGAGGCACGGGTGATTCAGTATTTTGTGGCGAGTTATGAGGCAGGGTTGGTTCCAAATCCGTGCGTGATGTGTAATCGTTATATCAAATTTGGTGCACTTCTGGAAGAGGCTCTCGCTCGTGGTGCAGATAAAGTGGCAACAGGGCATTATGCTCGTGTGGAGGCTGTGGAGGATGGTTGGGGGCTTTTCCGTGGGAAGGACAAACTCAAGGATCAGTCGTATTTTCTTTCGTATGTGGAGAGGGAGATGCTTCCGTATGTGATTCTTCCCTTGGGAGGAATGGAGAAGTCAGAGGTGCGTGAACTTGTCCGTAGGGCTGGGTTGCCTCTCTCGGCAGATAAGGGGGAGAGTCAGGATGTTTGTTTTGTTCCCGGGGATTATCGCGAGTATCTTCGCAAAAGAGGAGTCAGGGAAAGGGAAGGGGAGTTTGTGCTGGATGGGAGGGTGATTGGGCATCATCGAGGGGTGGCATTTTATTCGTTGGGGCAGAGAAGGGGTTTGGGGGTTGCAGCGGGGAAGAGGCTCTATGTTCGCGAGGTGGATGCACGGAACAATCGTTTGGTTCTGGGAGATGCGCCTCAGAGTCGTGAATTGTGGGTGGGGAAGGTGAATGTTTTGGTTGATGATTTGAAGAATGGGCATTATGATGTGCTTCTTCGCTATCAGAGTTTTTTGACGGGGTGTGAAGTTTCTTGGGAGGGGGAGAGGCTTCATGTGGTGCTGGATGAACCAAGGGAGATTGTAACACCGGGGCAGTTTGCTGTGCTGTATGCTGGGGAGAGGGTTGTGGCATCGGGAATGATTGAGGAAACGAGGCTTCTGGATGCGGTATAAGTGGCTTGCTGAGGATTTCGTTGTTGAAGAGGTGATTGATCATCCCCTTTCATCGCATAGGGATCGGTATAAGGTTTTTGTTGTCGAAAAGAAAAATGTGGAAACATTTCAGTTTCTCCAAAGTCTTGCCAAAAAACTTCGCATTCGCTCATCTGATATTGGGATTGCTGGGATTAAGGATACAAGGGCTCTTGCGAAACAGTGGATGAGTGTGCCTGCATCGGTGGGGATGATGCCTGTGATGCAGGGGGTGAACTTTTCTTTTTTGGGGTATTCTTCGGAGGAGGTGTCTTTGCGAAGTTTACGGGAGAATCGTTTTGTTCTTACGGTGAGGGAGATAGAGGAGGAAGAAAAGCAGGAGGTGGAGGATAGGTTGTTGCATATTATGAAGGAGGGATATCCAAATTATTTTGATGATCAGAGATTTGGCTCTTATGTTGATGGAAAGTGGGTTGGAAAGCTCATTTTTCAGGGGAAAATGGAGGAGGCCTTGTATCTTTTGATGAAGCTTCGATTTTCGGAAGCGTTTTTTCGTTATGTGGAGCAGCACTGGGGGGATTGGAAGGAGTGTCTTGAATTGGCAAGAAAAAGGCATCATCGTGAGGGCATGAGGGTATTTGGTTTTTTGAGTAAAGAGGGGCATGAAAAAGGTTTTCGTCATGCAGTGGGGCTCTTTGATCATCGTTATCTCATTCTGGTGGTGAATGCGTATCGAGGGTATCTCTTCAATCGGTATCTCTCTCGTCAGTGTGAGGGGGGAGAGGGGGTTTTTCTTCCAACGTGTGCTGGGGATGTGTTCTTTCCGGTGCGTAAGCCCATACTGCCAGAGGAGGGATGGTTGCTTGCTTATGATGGGGAAGGGAGAAAAAGAGGGTATGAGGAGATTCTTCAGGAGGAGGGGCTTGCGTTGAAAGATATGAAAGTTCGGGGGATTTATGGGGTGGTGGTTCATGCAAGTCCACGCCCCTTGTGGGTAATGCCTGTGCTGGAAAGCTACTCTTGGGGAAAGGATGAGGTTTTTGTGGAGAAGAATAAACTTTTGATGAGTTTTCGGCTTCCGCCGGGGAGTTATGCAACTTGGGTGTTGAAGTGGCTTGCCTATGGGAAAGAAAAAAAGAAACGGACAACCTGAGGTTGTCCGTTTTGGGCAGGGTTGGATTCGAACCAACGAAGGCAAATGCCGGCAGATTTACAGTCTGCCCCCTTTGGCCACTCGGTCACCTGCCCGATAGATGAGGGATATAGTATAGCATATTTTGGCGAAAATGTCAAGTATGCGAATTTGTCGTGCCAACAAAAAAAGAGGCCACTCACCGCAAAAATGAAGAGGAAATTTTGCAGTGGATAAAACTTTTTGTTTTGCCTACAATTTTTCCGCTTTTTTGTCCGGGGCAGCAAAAGTATGCAAGGAAGACGTCTTTCACTAGCTATTTACTTGTTTCAGTTCATTCTCACCATCGGAAACAAAAAGCTGAAACAGGGGAATAGCATCTTGTCTCAATGTGCGATAAGTGAGGAGGAGATGAATTCTCCTGTGTACGTATCTCAGCGCTCTGTGTAAGTTTTTTGGTAGCACTGAAACAAAAAAAGAGCATGCGTTTGCGAGGTGCGATAAATAAGGAGCTCGTGTTGGTATGGGTATTTCCTTGTTTCAGTTTTGGCAAGCCGCAAAAAGACTTCAGCTGAAACAGGGAAATAACGCCTTTTTCAAGGTGAAATAGATAAGGAGCAAAGCTTGGTTTTATTCTCCTTGTCTTTAGTTTTTTCTCCGATGGGGAAGCCCAAACTGAAACAAGGAAAGAGCTGTAGGGCTTGAAGGCAACACCTGCCAAGTTTTCCCCGCTGAGCTCGTTTCTATTCCTCTTTTTCTCATGTGCGATGGGGATGGTTTTTTTGATTTTTTCTCTCTTTTTTCCTATAATAAATGGGAATGAGGAGAGAATCATGCAGAAGAAACCGTGGCAGTTGGGTGTGTTTATTACCGTGATTGTTCTCGCTCTTGTGTCGGATCAGGTGACAAAGGCAATGGCGAAGGAATGGCTCCCTCGTGGGGAAGTGATTTCTGTTGTAGGGGATATTTTTGTGCTCATGTATGCTGAAAACGAGGGGGCTTTTTTAGGGCTTGGTGCCCAGCTTCCTCCCGTTGTGAGAACGTGGGCGCTTGTTGTTTTTCCCACTGTGCTTTTGGTTGTTTTTATTGTTGGTTTGTTTCTTCGGGAGAAGAATCCATCTCTTCTCCATGTGCTGACTATGGCCTCGATTGTGGGAGGTGGACTGAGCAATTTGATTGATAGGTTGCTTTATGAGGGGCGTGTGATTGATTTTATGAATTTTGGTATAGGGCGTGTTTTGAGGACAGGGATCTTGAATGTGGCAGATCTCTGGATTACCTTTGGTGCTCTTGTGCTGGTTATTGGTGAACTCGTGATGGAAAAAAAAGCAAATGGAAAATAACCGTTCATGAATGTGAAACAGAATCTTCGTATTTGTGTTGATGCTCGCCCACTTCGGAGTAGGGCAGGGATTGGCCGGTATACGCGGGAGATGGTAGCGGCTCTGAGTCAAATCCCCGATGTAGAGCTTGTTTTGGTTTCCCATAGGAAAATAGAATGGCCATCGCATCCAAGAGTAAAGGTAGTGGTGGAGGATAGTTTCCGTTGGCTTCCAGGAAGTGTGTGGTTCCTTTTTCGAGGAAAGCAACTGGCTCACTTTTACAACTGTGATGTGCTTTGGGGAACGCAGCATTTCTTGCCTTTTTTGGGTAGGAAACGCATTCCCATGGTGGTGACGTGGCATGATGTGGTGTGGAAAATCCTCCCTCAAACCATGAAATGGTGGAATCGTTTTGTGAATAATCTTTTTGCCCATGAGGCGGTGAGGGTTGCTGACAGGATTGTAGCGGTTTCAAAGACTACGGAGGAGGATTTGCTTCGTTTTTATCCCCAAGCGAAAGGTAAAACGGTTGTGGTGTATGAGGGGAAGAGTATTGCTCTTTCGCCTGCTGTGAAGCCTCGCTTGGAGGGGGAGTATCTCTTTCTTTTGGGTTCTCTTGAACCGAGGAAGAATATAGTCTCGGTATTGGAGGCTTTTGCTCTTCTGATTCAAAAAAAAGAGTTTTCTTCCTATAAACTGGTTGTTACTGGTTCAGAGGGTTGGAAAAATCAAGAAATCTTTGCTGTGCTTCGGAGGGGGAAAAGACTGAGGGATGCTGTTATTTTTACGGGTTTTGTTTCTGATGAGGAGATCTTGGGCTATTTTGCCAGTTGTTCACTTTTTCTTTTCCCTTCTCTCTATGAAGGGTTTGGGCTTCCTCTTGTTGAGGCGGAGGGGATTTGTCCTGTGGTGGCGAATGATATTCCTGTTTTTCGTGAACTTTCTCGTGTGTTTGATCATCTTCTCTTCTGTAATTTTTCTGCTTCACCAGAGGAGATTGCCCATTCTTTGCAAACAATTCTCACGAGTAAGCGTGATATTCTTCGCTTCAAAGCAGGATGGAGAGAGGTTTTTACATGGGAATATGCTGCCAAGGCACTGGTAAAGGAGATGCGTCTTGTTGTCGAAGGGGGGTCTCGTGGTGAATAAACTGTGGGGAGTCTTTTGGGAAAAGATCCAAGGATTGTTTCATCACGAGGAGAAGCGTCGAGTGCTCTCTAATTTCTTTTTTCTTTCGATTCTTCAGGCGGCGAATTATCTTTTGCCGTTGATTACGCTTCCCTATCTCACGCGCGTATTGGGGCCGTCGTATTTTGGGCTTTTGGGGGTGGCTTTGTCGTTGGTTGGTTATTTTAATCCCATTACGGAGTTTGGCTTTGGTCTTACGGCAACACGAGAGATCTCTATTGCCAAAAATGACCACAGCAAGATTTCAGAGATTTTTAGTGCGGTAATGGTTCTCAAGATTCTTTTGACGATGTTGTCTTTGGGGATTCTTTTGCTCTTGCTTGCACTAATTCCGCAGTTTGGTGCCCATCGCTGGCTTTATCTGGCAACTTTTGGGATTACGGTAGGGAATGCGCTTTATCCTAGTTGGTTTTTTCAGGGGATGGAAGAGATGCAGTACATCACTCTGATGAACATCACGGCAAAGGCGATCTTTACCCTTCTGGTGTTTTTTGTTGTGCGTTCAAGTAATGACTATCTCTTTGTTCCTATTCTTCAGTCACTGGGCTGGATTGTGGCGGCACTGGTTGCTCTTGTGATTGTAAAGAGGAAGTTTTCTCCTTCTTTTTTCATTCCGTCGAGAAAGGTGTTGTGGTATCACCTTCGGGAAAGTTTTCCTATCTTTTTTTCAAGTTTGATTAGCAGTGTGTATATCATTTCAGCGCCTTTGTTTCTCTCGTTTTTTGTGGCTCCAGAAGAGGTGGGGTATTTCTACGGGGCAACTCGTCTCATTGATCCCTTGAAATCCCTTCTGGGACCTGTGAGTGGTGCTCTGTATCCCTACCTGAGTCAAAAGGCATACTATCAAAAAGAACGTTTTGCCTTTCTTGTGAAGAGGCTTTCGCTCATTTTTGGGGCAGGGGCTCTCGTGGTTTCCCTAGGGCTTTTTGTATTTGCTGGGTTGATTATTCGAATTGTGTTGGGGAGTCAGTATGGACCTTCGGTACTTCTCTTTCGTATTCTTTCGTTTGTTTTTTTCTTTGTTGCTTTGAGTACGGTTTGGGGGGTGCAGACCCTTCTTCCATTGAATAAGAAAAAAGAGTTCACATTTGCTCTTACCGGTGGGAGTGTGCTTTTTGTGCTTCTTTCACTGGTGCTTTTGCCATGGCTGAAGACGGTCGGTATGGCAATGAGTCTCGTGACGACAGAAGCAAGTGTTGCTCTCTTTATGTTTTTTGCCCTGCGGGATTTTTTGTTTTCAAAAGAAAAGGAGGCAAAACTATGAGGATTACTTTTCTTTTTCCAGGTTATTCGGTAACGAAGGGAAAGAGATTCTATCTTTAAGAAAATATGAATGAGGAGGGAGTATGATGAATCCAAGGGTTTGTGTTCTCACGGTGACCTATGGGAGTCGTTTTCATCTCGTGCAGCAGGTTGTGGAGAGGTGTTTTGAAGAGGGGGTGAGTCATGTTGTTGTGGTGGACAATGCCTCTCATGAGGAGAGTCGAAGTCAGCTTGTTCAGTATGCCAAGGGTCAGGGAGAGAGGATGACGCTTCTTCTTCTTGATGCCAATTTTGGTTCTGCTGGTGGGTATAAGCGGGGACTTGAGAAAATCCAGAGAGATATTGATTGTGAGTATATATGGCTTTTGGATGATGACAATCTTCCGGAAAAAGGGTGTCTTGAAAAGCTTCTTCTTGCCAATGCCTATCTTTCTGGGCTTTCGTATCCCTATGCTCTTCTCTGTCATCGACCAATGGAATTAGTGAGCCGGATGGCGTTATATCACCCAGTGGATTTCACCATAAAGAACAATGCTTTTGACAATGCTTTTGCGGCCAACAATATTTTGAGGAAATTACCCAGATTTTGGGAGAAGCTTTTTCCAAAACCAGGAAAAGAAAACACGCAGATTTGCTTTCCTTTGGGTATCACTGATGCTGCTCCGTATGGTGGATTTTTCTTTTCAAAGTCATGGCTTGATAGTATAGGCTATCCCCGTGAAGACTTTTTTACCTATGCAGATGATATAGAGTATACTTATCGAGTAACCCAGAAGGGTGGGGCGATTTATCGCTGCTCTGAGGCAAGGATAACGGATATTGATTGGAGTGGCACTCCGCATACTCATAGGCATTTTCTTCTTGATCCGAAAGCCTCAGAGTTTAAGTTATACTATTATCTTCGCAACAGTGTTTTTCTTTTTTCTCGTTTGTTTAAGACAAATGGGTTTATTTATACGGTGAACATGGTGCTATGGTGGATTTGGCTTATTCTTCGTGCTCTTCCACACTTACCCTTGTTTTTCAAACGACTTCCCATGATTCTTCGGGCTATTCATGATGGCCATAAGGGGAAGTTAGGGAAGACGCTTTAGCGTGATGGAGGAAACGAGGCAAGCGTTTCAAAGAATTTCTTGCGATACGGTTGAGGGGCAAACCTTTTTGCCTTGTCGAGGGCGTTTTGGATAATGTTTTCTCGGAGGGTTGGGTTGGCACGGAGGTGTTCGATGATAGCTATCACTGAAGCCCTATCAAACGGTTTCACAAGAAAACCGTCCCAGCCATGCTTTATAATCTCGGGGAAAGCGCCACTCTCAAAGGCGATCACAATTTTGCCATAGGACATCATTTCAACGAGGGCGAGTCCAAAAGCCTCACCCATAGCTGGAAAGATTACAATATCTCCATATCGGGCTGCTTCCTCAGGGGGTAGCCAACCAAGGTCTTTGTTGGGGGGAATAGCAACGGGTTTTGAACACCCCTTAGTGCTGCCAATATAGCGAACATCGTAGGGTAGGCTTTCGAGAAAGAGGGGATTTTTGTAAGACTCGTAGCGGCCAAAGTAGAGAATAAAATTGTGTTCTGCCTTGATGGGCTGAAATCGGGAGTTGATAGGGTTGAGGAGTATGGTGATGGGGATTTTTTTGCTTGCCAGTCGATAGAGAGGGTCGCTTTCGAATCGTTTTTTCACAAACTCGCTGATGGCAAGAATGCCGTGGAGTTTTTGATAGCAAGCGAAATCCCATGGTATGAGTGAGATGTTTTTTCTCAGGAGATGTTCTTTTGATTGCATATGCCAGAGAAGAATGGCTTTTCTTTGGGAGAGGGGAAGGGCAAGTTGTCGAATCGCCTCCATGCTATCAAAAAGCACAATATCCCCTGCAGAAATGCTTTCTTTGTTAAAGGCAGCGCTTTCCTTCCAAAGGGGGTTTGTCTTGTTTTCATAGGTTCGCCATTCTTTGTGAATGATGTGAGAAACAAGGGGATGGGTTTGGTTTTCCCAGATGTTTCTAGCAAATGATGAGTAGTGAAGGAAAACAGGGAAGGGAACATCGGCGAGGATAGTTTTCCAGAGAGTGGTTCCACCCCCGATGGCGTTTTGGGTTCCGCTGAAAATAAAATGTATGCGTTGCATGGTTTATTTTTCCTTTTGGGAGAGAATTTCTTGCATGAGAGAAAGCTTTTGAGAGGCTACAGCAGGGATAGAAAAGTTTTTCTGAATTCTTTCGATGACTTCGGTGGCTATATTGTCTTTTTTCCATTTTCCTTGTGCGAATTGGAGAAAAATATCCAGGAGTTTATCGACATCTCCTTCAGGGAAAATCCAATCACTTTTGCCGATCACATAGGGAATTTCTCCAGAAGAGGATCCAATAACGGGTGTTCCACACGCCATTGCCTCAACAATCACCCGTCCAAACTGCTCGATCCACCACGATGTGCTTCGCGATGGGAGGACAAGGACATCAATTGCATTGTAGAAAAAGACGAGATCTTCGACAGGGCGGGGAGAAAGGACGTGAACATGGCTTTGAAGGGATGGAGAACGCAAGAGAAGGGAGAATTGTGAGGCGTACTCTTCTGCCATTTTTCCAAGAATATAGAGATGCGCTTCGTTTCCTTGATCGAGGAGGTGCTGAAGAGCAGCCAAAGCAGTGTCCAACCCCTTTTCAGCAGTAATTCTGCCCACATAGCCAATACGAAGGGCAGGATGGTTTATTTCGGGGAAGACCCTTTCGGCTTTCTCTTTGTCAACTTGGTGAAAGATCTCTGTGTCAACAAAGTAGGACGTCTTCCACTGTTTTCCACAAAAGCCTTTCTGTTTGTAGAGGTCAATTCCAGCAGTAGGAACAGAGGCAATTCCGTGGATATGCTGGAAAACAAAGCGCTCTGTTTGGCGATAGAGCCAGGGGTGGTGTGTGTTCATATTTTCGGCGCTCTCGACGATAACCTTGCTTTGAGGAGAAAAGAGTCGGATCAAAGAAACCGTCTGAAAGCAGGCCAGGGAGTAAGGTTCCTCGTTGATGTAGACAACCTCTGGTCGAAGTGTTTTTAGAAGGTGTATCATTTTGCCCATGGAGAGGAAAAAGAAACTCCGAATGTGATTTCGGAATGCCACCCGAAGAGGGTATATCTTGTAGCCATTTTCTTCATGGGTAGTACATCGTTGATCTCGAGACGCCTCTGTCCAGCGATGGGCAGTGATAAGGTGTATCTCGTGCCCTTGTTTTGTCATCGCAGCAAAGATTTTTCTGTACGCTTTCTCTACAGCGCCGTGCCAGATATAGAGAATTTTCATTGTTTTTCTCCTTTTGAGAATGTACTCTCTTTTCCAAGCCACCATCCTATGAGAAACAAGAGAATAGCTATTGTGATACCGATGGGGCGGGTTTTTATCATTTGGCAGTAACGGCGGATAGGATAGGTACCGAGGAGGATCCTTCCTTCCCATCTGGTTCTCTGTGGGGAGAACGAGATGGGGAAGTATCGGGTGTCCTTTACTTTTCCCAAACTGGTGTACCACTCGAGAGAATCAAGACGGAGGGTGTTGGTTTGGGAAGCATTGGTTACATAAAAGCTTAGGAGGAGATGATAAATACCATGTTCTTGAGGGTTTCTTGGCACCCAGGGAGCCATATCTTCGAGAAGGAGTCTTCTGAGACGGAGGGGGTTTTTTAAGGAGCGAAGTTCCTCCTGGGTACGGGGAGAGATCCACGCGAGGTTGGTTTGTGCATTACTCCAGAACGATGTGTCATCAAGGAGGGAGTTGATTGCCGAGAGAAGGTGTTGTGGTGAGTTGGTAAAGAGCGAATCGTGAGTAGCAAGCGCTTCTTCAAGATGTTTGAAAAGGGTGTATTCAATGGAATTTGTTGCTTTCTGGCTCTCCAGAACATTTTTCCAATCGAGATAGGATTCCCAGAGGATATTTGTTTCTTCTGGAAGAAAGAATCTTTCGGAGATATTTGTTCGTTTTTCGTAAAAATCGAATGAGGCGATCCCATTGGAGAAAATGAGAGGGATACCATCAAATCCGCCATGTAATTCCCTCCCTGTATTGTACCACAAAGTGCTTTTGGGGGTTTCATCTCCATGGTGTATGGTAACACTTCCACCATACAATTGAACCACAATCGGTTGAGCAACAAAACCTACAATACCAACACTGGAGAGAAGAATTCCAGTCAAAAAAGACTTCGACCATCTTGTGAGAGAAGGCAAAATCGTTGGAAGAACAGCTACAGGCTGGGAAGATTTGCTCAAGGCGAAAATACCGCAGGCAAAAATCGCTATGGAATTCCATACATACACGCGAAGGAGGTTCTGATTGAACATGAGGAGAAAAAATTGAAGAAATAACCCGCCAGCAAGGGCAATTATCCAGGCTTTGTTTTGGGGGGATGACTTTTTCAGCATGTTTTTTAACCATCGAAGTGCACTGACGAAGAGAGCCCCAAGAAGAAAAAAGCCTACAACTCCCCATGCCGCTATGACTTCAAGCCATACCATTGCACCTTCGAAGGGTTTGATAAGGCTGTTACTTTGTGGGGGTGTATCGAGCCAGGAGGCTGCGATATCTGTGGATACACCACCAAGGGAAACCCCTGTGATGGGGTGACGAAAGAGCACTTCGAGAACGTTACGGATACCCTCCATGCGATCGTTGTAAGAGTAGATGAAGATCTTTTTAAGAAGAAGCTCGAGTTGGTTCCATTTGAAAAGAAGCAAGAAACATCCTATGGCGAGGAAAACTCCCCCAGCTATGCCCAGGATGATGTTTATTTTTTTCTTGGTGATAATCTTTTTCTTTGAGAGCCAGTATATTCCTTCGATGGTGGCAACTCCAGCAATAAACAGAATAAGAGCCAACCATCCCATTCGAGAGGTTGAAAGTGCTACCATCGTGATACTGAAGAGAAAAAGAAGGGCCAAGAGAGTTTTCTCGAGATGATTTTTGGCCTGGCGAAACCATACCCAGAGGAGGGGAGGAAGAGTAATCAGGTAGGTGGCATAGTAGGAGGGTTCGTAGTTCCATCCGTTGGCTCTTTGGATGAAGAGCCTTCCTACTTCGAGTTCTCCCTGGGTTTTCCAGGGGAAAGATCCGTTGATGGTAAGGGATGGGATAGCCCATTGAAGCCACCCCACAATAAGGCTAGGTAGGAAGGAAACTATAAAGAGAAAAAGCATCCAGGGAAAGAGGCTTTTATCCTCCTCACTCCATACAAAAAGTGCTATAACCCATCCCGTAAAGATGAGCAACCACACCGCATAGGCAATGCTTCTGAGGGGAAAAACGGAGAGAGGGCTAACAAAGGCATTCCACACGGCAATGAGGAGAAGGTACCATATCCACGGAGGCAGAGGAAAACGGAAGGTGCGAAGGCGTTCAAGAACAAACCATCCGAGCATAATCATCATGACAAGGATGGCAAACCGAACATTGAATCCCCCAATGGAGATATTAAGCCATATATCCATAGAAGAGGTAACACTGACGAGAAAGAAGCCTGTGAGGATACCAATTTGTTTATACTTTTGGTTCATAGATTTTTCCTCTTATGTATTCAAACCCTACACCAAGGGCACAGGCAAGGGAGAGAAGGAAAAGAACCCACTGAATGCGTTTTTTCGTCATGAGGGGTTGGATTCGGATGAGAGGCCCATGCCACTGATCCTCAAAAAAAACAAAGAGAAGTGTTTCTTCGAACTTTTGGAGATCCTCGGGCGAGGGAAGATTGACAAACTCAATAATGAGGTTAGTCTCCTGTCGGAAGGTATACTGCATATTGGTTGGGGAAAAAGCCATTGACAGAAGTGCAACAGACTGTTCCCATCTCTCATAGTCTCGTGGGGACAATGCTAGCGGGAGAGTATAACTCAGGCGGTAGCGACGAAATTCAATACGGGAAATCTCTGTGAGCACACTGAGAGCAAAGTAGACAACAACACCTATACTTGCCATAAGGAGCAATGCCCGAATGAGGAAAACAACCTTGGTGTATTTCATAGTTTCTCCTGTTGAAAGAGTGCCCATTTTTCTGCCACATAATGAGCAAATTCTTTTTCAAACCGTTGGCGACTGAACTGAAGGGCATATGAGCGGATTTTTTGGGGGTCGAAGGAGGTTTCGATTTGTTCAAAACGTTGAAGAGCACGGGCAAGATCTTCGGTGGTTTGTTGATCGAAGTGAACACCCGTGACCCCATCGAGAACCGTTTCTTTGGTGCCCCCCTTTCCCAAACAGATAACAGGCGTGCCACATGCCATAGCCTCCACCGGCACAATGCCAAAATCCTCTTCGGCAGCGAATACGAAGGCTTTTGCTCGTTGCATGAGGTCAATGAGGACAGCATCAGTCTGGTAGCCCAGAAGTTCAATAGTTTTTCCAGCAAGGGATTTGATCTTCTTTTCGTCGGGTCCCGTTCCCACTACAACAAGTTTTTTCCCGAGTTTTGTAAAGGTTTCAACGATAAGATCAATTTTTTTGTAGGGCACCATGCGGGAAGCAGTGAGATAGAAATCTTCCTTGGTTTCACGTAAAGTGAATTTGTCTACATCAACAGGGGGATAGATAACATCGGCTGTAACACCGTATACTTTTTTAATGCGGCGGGCAATATAGTGGGAGTTGGCAATATAGTAATCAACACGGTTAACGGTGGTGCTGTCCCATTGGCGGATGGAGTGAAGGATTTTTTTGGCGAGAAGACCTTTGAGACCGTGGTCAAGACCGCTTTCTCTGAGGTATTGATGGTAGAGATCCCATGCGTATCTCATGGGGGTATGCACGTATGAAATATGGAGTTGACCGGGGTGGGTTAAGACGGCTTTGGCAACGGCATGGGAGGAGGAGAGGATGAGATCGTACGAGGAGAGATCAAACTGTTCGATGGCAAAGGGGAAAAAGGGCAGGTAGCTTCGGTACTTCTTGCGAGCAAAGGGGAGATGCTGGATGAATGATGTGTGGGCATGCTTCCCCTTGAGGATGATATCCCTATCTCTGTCGTTTAAAAAATCTATGAGGCTATAGATATCGAGATCGTCCCAAATGTTGGTGATACTTTCAACACATTTTTCTGCCCCTGCATAGACAGAAAACCAATCGTGCACCAAGGCTTTTTTGATAGTGGAGAGCGACATGTTTTCTCCTTATTGTGGATAAAAACTCTACCTGTTTATATTATACCGTCATGAAGAGGAAAAATCAACTTCGGTAGGTGTGTGGAGAGAGGGAGCATGTGCCGTGTCAAGAAAAAGAGAATGAAAAACTTTTTGTGTTTTTCTCCCACCATCTTTTTTTGCTTTCTTTGTCTGGGGTGGGGAAGTCTACAAAAAATGTCCTTTCTGTGCTTTTCTTAAGGAAATTGAGTTATTCATATCAAGAGCGGGGGGATTAGTTGCTATTACCTTATCTCAGTTTTTTTCAAACATTGAAAGACTTTAGCTGAAACAAAGCAATAACAGCTTTTTCGAGGTGAAATACATGAGGAGCAAAGCCTGGTTTTGCTCTGTACTTGTCTCAGTTTTCTCACAATGCAAAAAGCGTTCAGCTGAAACAGGGTAAGAGCATTTTTTCACGGTGCGATAAGTGAGGAGCAAAACTTGCTTCTGCTCTTTATTTTTCTTAGTTTGCTGTCGTCATGGGGAAAACCAAGCTGAAATAAGTAAAGAGGGAAAGTGTTGAAAGGTAGCGAATGGCAAATTTGGTGCACAAGATTTCAGTTGGAGGGGTATTCTTTTTCAAAGTTGCTCTACCATTTGGGGTGATAGAGGGGCTAAGATTTGATTTTTTTGTGAATTTTCCTTATAATTGTCATTATAGTGAATGGGTTAAAGGGAGAGGTGCTATGAAGTTTACGGTCAATCGGGATGAGTTTTACAACTTGCTTTCTGTCGCCAATGAGGTGGTGAGCCCGAAGAATCCGCTAGCTATTCTTGTGAATATCTATCTTTCAGTGGATGAAGAAGGCAATGTACTTATACAGGGATATAATGGGGAGCATGGTGTAAAGCTTGAAATGACGGGACAGGTTGACCAGAGTGGCACGATTCTTCTCCATGCCCGTAAGCTCTATGATATCGTCTCTAAGATAACCACACCACATATTTCTATTTTTACCGAAGAAAATAATCCCTATGAAGTTGTTATCTCTTCTCCAGAAGACAAGCATATTCTCTACAAGTTGCATGGGAGTAATGCCGATAATTTCCCAGCCTTTCAGGAATACACATGGGAGAACTATGTTGTCTTGAGTCAGGAGACAATGAAAGAACTCATTGATATGACGGAATATGCTGTGGCCGAGGATACAGCCAAAATATTTTTTATGGGCTATTATATCGAAGAAAATGTTCCAGGATGGATTACCTTTGTGACCACCGATGGAAGACAGCTTGCCTTGCTCTCTCGCGAGTATGAAGATAAAAAGGGCGAATGTCAGTGGAATGTGCTTATCCCCGGGAGCTTAATCAAGGTGGTGAAGAAGGCTCTTTCCACGGGGGAGGTGCGACTTGCTATTCGGGGTCAGAATGTATTTTTTAAGATAGGTAACATTTATTTCTTTTCGGGTCTTCTTGATGGAAAGTTCCCAAATTATCGGGATGTTCTTCCTTCAACGATTAATTACACGGTGGATATACCTACAGCAGAGTTTCGTAAGAATCTTGAACGTGTTGCGGTAATGACAGAGGGAGAGGTGCCCAAAATTATCTGTGAGATTGAGCCAGGTGTGTTGCACTTGAAGACAAGACACTCCATCTATGGAGAAGCAACTGCTTCGTTTGAGGTGGAGTATACAGGAGAGCCATTGCAGCTTGGCTTTAATGGTAAGCATCTCATGAACTTTTTGCGGGTGGTGAAAGCTGACAAGATTTCCCTTCAGATGAAGTCTGTAGAAAGTCCCGTGCAGTTTACTCTGAAGAGTGATGAGCACTTTATTTATATTGTTATGCCTATTCGTAACTTTTAAATGAGCGTTTATTTGCACTTTTTCGCAGTTTTGTATATAATAACGCTCATCATAACATGCTAAAGGAATATAAATACAAAGGAGGATAGAGTAATGGCTGTAAAAGTCGGTATTAACGGTTTTGGCCGTATCGGAAGAATGGTGTTTCAGGCTCTCTGCGATCAGGGGCTTCTTGGTAAGGATATTGATGTTGTGGCTGTTGTGGATGTGGGGACTGATGCAGACTATTTTGCTTATCAGATTAAGTACGACTCGATCCATGGCAAGTTCAAGCACAAGGTAGAGACGGCAAAGTCTGATCCTTCTCGCGAAGAGGCTGATATTCTGATTGTGAATGGCCACAAGATTAAGTGTGTTCAGGCAGCAAAGAGCCCTGCTGAACTTCCTTGGAAGGAACTGGGTGTTGAGTATGTTATTGAGTCAACTGGTTTGTTTACTGATTCTGAGAAGGCAAAGGGGCATCTTGATGCTGGTGCTAAGAAGGTTATTATTTCCGCTCCAGCCAAGGGAGATGTTAAGACCATTGTGATGGGTGTAAACGAGCATGAATACGATCCTAAGGCTCACAACATTGTTTCCAATGCTTCCTGTACAACCAACTGTCTTGCTCCCCTTGTTCATGTGATTCTCAAAGAGGGGATTGGTATTGAGACTGGATTGATGACAACCATCCACTCCTATACTGCTACACAGAAGACTGTGGATGGTCCTTCCAAGAAGGATTGGCGTGGTGGTCGTGCAGCAGCTATCAATATTATTCCTTCGACCACTGGTGCTGCAAAGGCTGTGGGTGAAGTGCTTCCTGCAGTAAAAGGAAAGCTCACGGGTATGTCTTTCCGTGTTCCTACTGCTAATGTTTCTGTAGTTGATCTTACCTTCCGTGCTGCTCGTGACACTTCTATCGAAGAGATTGACAGTCTTCTCAAGAAGGCTTCTGAGACATATCTCAAGGGAATTCTTGGTTATACCGATGAGGAGCTTGTTTCTACTGACTTTATCCATGATTCTCGCTCTTCTATATATGATTCTCTTGCAACCCTTCAGAATAACCTTAAGGGAGAGAAGCGCTTCTTCAAGATTGTGTCTTGGTACGACAATGAGTGGGGTTATTCTAACCGCGTTGTTGACCTTCTCCGCTATATGATTTCCAAGGACAAATAAGACCTGCTGGTGACTCAATGGGCTACCCTGAAATGGGTAGCCTTTTTTGTTATGGGCTTGAGTTTTTGTTTTTTTTACCGATAAGAAATGAAAAGAATGAAGGAGGTAGGGTATGAAATTTGGAGAGGTGCTCCTTCGCCTTAATCTTATTACCGAGAAACAACTTCAGATGGCGCTTGAGGAACAGGAGTATAATATTCAGACGACAAATTATACAGAACCTATTGGGCATATTCTTCTTCGCAATGGTGTGATTACATCAGAGCAGCATGAGGAAGCTCTTCTCTTCTACTTTCGGCAGTTGGCAGAAGATCCATCTGAACCTGCCTATGTGAGGGAAACAGCCAAGGTTGCCTGTAAGGCGCTAGAGAAATCAGTTTCAGATGGGAAAACCCTCTCTGAAGAGACCAAGATAGCCATTCTTAAACAAATCAAGGAATATGAAGAGCGTATTGCCTATCTGGAGAAGTCGCTTGCAGCGTTGAATGACATGGATCCTTCTCCTGTGGTTTCCGAGTCTTTGGATCGGGAAAATAAAGAACTCAAAAGCTTGATTCAGAAGATTCAGAATCTCAGACATGATCTTGAGGTTTTTAGCCAATGAAATGGGAGAGGCTTTTCGGGCTTCTTCTTTTGTTTCTTCTCCTGATGGGGCAAAAGCGGAGTTTTAGCTATATGGGGCTCACGCTTGGTCAGACCCAGCAGCAGGCAGAGGAGATTATTTCTACGAGTGAAGATTTTAAGATTGATGAAGCGCGGTATTTTGGGAAGATTAATGAACAGACTCCTTTTATTCTCAAGGCAACCTACAAGCCGTTTATTAACAATCTCTATATGCAGTTCTATTCCAATGTTTGTTTTCATATTACGATAGAGTACAATTCGAATTATTTTGATTATCTTTCGCTTGCGGAAAAGCTTGAGGATATCTACGGAAAACCATCCCTGCGAACGGCAACATTTGCGGCTTGGTATGGGGTTTTAACCAATGGTACACGGGGGGAGAATGGAGAGGTTGATGTGAGACTTCAGCTTGAGGCTCCTTCAACGGTAAAGGTTTATGATTATGTGCTGATGAAGAAAATGAATGCGGAGTTGAGTAATATCATCTTTTTGATCACAAATCAAACCATCATTGAGACGGAAAAGCGTCGTCTGATGAATGAATTGTAATCTCTGCTGATTCAAGGTCAAAAAGCTCCTGAAAAGCGTATGCGAAAAGCTCTGTTTCCTTATCACAGTTTGCTTCCGTTTTGGGGAAAGTCTGAGACAAGGAAACAAAAGCATTCGTTGGCTATGCTTGCCTTTACAATTCAACGCACGAGGTTTTGGGTAAAGTTTTTATCGTTTTGTTTTCAGAGCCGCGCTGTGAAATGCTTGGTTAATGGTTCTTTTCTCGTGCAATCTCTACACGGATGGTTTTGCCTTTGTACTTTTGGCGATCAAGTCGGGAGAGAAATTCATCGAGTCGCTCTCGTGGTACATCCACAAATGAGAAGCTTTCTCTCATGGTAACGCGCCCCAATTCTTGGCTTCGAATACCTGTGGTGTTGGCTATCCATGAGAGGAATGTTTTGAGATCGAGGGATTCCTTTCCAATGGTAAGAAAGAGCCGTACGGTATCGCCTTCTGGGGTTGTTTCCTCGTTTTCTTGTGGTTCGCCCATGATCATTTTGAGAAGCGCTGCGGCGATCTCGACAGATTCATACTGTGAGAGACCTTCTGTGATGATCTCCATATATTTTTCCAGTCCGCCTTCCTCAATGGTGGAGGAAATTTCTTCAAGAACAGCTTGTGTCTGGATCTTCTCAATATCTTGAAGAGTGGGGAGGCGCTTTCGTTCAATGGATGTTTTGATGTAACGTTCGATTTCTTTGAGTCGGCGGATTTCACGAAGGGTGACAAAGGTAACAGCTGTTCCTTCGCGTCCTGCACGGGCAGTTCTTCCGATGCGGTGAACATAGTATTCTTCATCCTGGGGGAGGTCATAGTTTACCACGAGGTCAATGTTCTCAATATCCAGTCCGCGAGCGGCAACATCGGTGGCAAGAAGAATATCAAAGTGTTGTGCTCTGAATCGTTTCATCACAAATTCTCTTTGTGTTTGTTTCATGTCGCCATGAAGGGCTTCTACTTCATAGCCGGCAGCATGGAGCTTCTCCTTGAGCTCCTCGACTTTGATTTTTGTGTTGACAAAGACCACTGTTTGTGTAGGGTTGTAGTAGTCGATGATGCGGGTGAGGGCTTGGGGTTTGTCTGATTCTTTTACTTCATAGTAGAACTGCCGAATATTTGGGACGGTCAATTCCTTGTGGGGAATGGTGACGAAGCGTGGTTGAGCGACAAAATCATTGACGAGCTTTTTAATTTCTGGTGAAAGGGTTGCTGAAAAGAGTGCTTTTTGGGCTGTTGGAGGCACCTGTGAGAGGATAGCTCGAACGTCATCGATGAAACCCATGTCGAGCATGACATCCGCTTCATCAAGTGTACAGAAGAGCACATGATCGAGTTTGAGTGTTTTCCGTTCGAGATGATCGAGAATGCGACCCGGTGTGCCTACCACGATTTGGATTCCCTTTTGGAGGCTTCGAATTTGTCGTTCGATGGATTGCCCTCCGTAGATGGGGGCAATGGTGATACCACGAATGTAATTGGCGATTTTCTGAAGTTCTCCAGAAACCTGAATGGCAAGTTCTCGGGTTGGAACGAGAATAAGTCCCTGCGTTGGTCCGTGTGGTTTTGTTTTTTCGATGATGGGAATACCAAAAGCAGCTGTTTTTCCTGTTCCGGTTTGAGCCTGTCCGATGACATTGTTGCCTTCCAAGAGAAGAGGAATTGCCTCTCTCTGGATGGGTGAGGGTTCGATAAAACCCATTTCTTCAATAGCCTTTCGAATTGACTCTGAAATGTTGAAATCTTGGAATACCATGTGTATACCTTCCTTTTGTTGTGTTGTTATGGTTGATGAGTAAGATAGGGTAGAAAAGGATCATAGACCCCCTCCCATATCCATTGTCCATTGGTTTGTCGAAGTATGAGGATTGCGTAGCTTTTTGGTTGGTTTTTGGCATGCTTGTATACAAAAAGATATTGCGCATCTTTTTTTACTTCCTGTCGATGGAGAACAAGACTGAGAGAGGGAAAAGCCACCAGGGAAAGGAATCGATCCTCTTCGGGAGTGCGCCAAAGGGGCAAACGACTTGAAGAGACCTGGAGAGCGGGGGAGGGGTTGCCGTTGTAATAGTCTTGGATAAGGGAAAGCAACTGTGTTAGCTCTGGGGAAATGATATCATCGCCTGATGATGTGTCAAGCCACTGGAAGGGACTGTGGAGGGATGCGGAGGAAAAACTTCTCCATGGAAGACGGAAAGATATTTCGTTGGAGATTTCTTTTGTGATGTTGGTGATGGTGTTTTTGTTATGGATGCTGAGGGTAATGGGGAGAGAACAGGGGAAAGAATGGGAGACAATCCAGGTATTGGAGACGAAGGCAAGCTTTATTTCCCATGAGGGGAGGTCGTCCCACGAGGAGAGGAGAATGGTTTGGTTGTTGGTTTCTCCCAGATCCCTTAGGGTTTGGATGATAGTCTTCTCATCGATGGTGCTGTAGAGGTAACGATTGCGAAGCCCTCGAAGTAATCGGAAGTATTCACGGGGTTGGAAGAGGGAACTCATCAACAGGGTGCGGTAGAGAAAGGTTGTGTAGAAAGAAGGAGGAGAGAGTCGGTTTTGTTGCCAGTTGAAGGAGAGGGTATTGATGGCAAGTTGGTAGGTTTCGGGGGTGAGCCACTCAAGGGTTTTGAGGGCTACAACCTCGGTGAGGCTTTCAATAGGGAGCGTATCATCCTGTTCCCAGCGGAGGGTATATCCGAGGTAGCCATGGGCGAGTTCATGGATGATGATTTTGATCGTGGTGAGCCAGTTTTGATCTGAGAGGAGAATCTCATCGAGAGGGGTTTTCCGCATGTTGGTAAGGGTGGAGGCGAGATTCTCATCGAGGAGAATAATGTTTCCCAAGAAGAGGCCGTCTGTCCATGGTTCGAGAGAGGTCATCGTTCGTGGGAGAAAAACAACCCGTGTTTCGGAGAAGGGATATTCGCCGAGTTGTCGGGTGAGAATATCCTTGCCGCTTGTAAGGATATCGAGAAGGGCACTAGCACGCTTTTCGGGGAGTTCGGGAATGGTATCGGGGAGGTAAAGCGTGAGAGAGGATGCTGAGAGTCGGGAGAAGTGACCGATGATAAGATTGCCTGTTAGGAGAAGGTTGGTTGATTCTGATTGCCACTGGGAGGATATCATCTGGTTTGTTGTGCTGGTTTTGAGGAGTTTGCCTCCAAGAATACCATCATAGCCTTCAGGGGTGATAAGGGTAATGGTGTAGCGAAACGATGGAGAATCATTAAAACTTACAGGTATCCAGACTTTGCTACTTTCGAGGAACACACCCTTTTCGTTAAGAAAAAAACCGCTTGTCTCTACGGATCCATTTATTTTGGCGAAAATGCGAAGAAGGCGGCGGGTTAACGGGAGCCATTCAGAAACCCGAACGCGATATACTTTGATAGACATGCCAATCCCTACGCCTTGTTCGAGACGGAGAGGGGTATTTTGATCATAAACAGCATCGATAGAGACACCCTCGTGGCAGTAAAAATACACTTCACGCAGAGAATAATCTTGATTGTTAACCATGTCGTAGGTGAGATCCATAACAAGCTGAGGACCATCGGGCACATATCGTAATGATCCCGTCACAGCACGAATGGTGGCTGTTTTTTTGAGGAGGAACTCATCACATCCCGTGAGAAGGAAAAGTCCAAGGAAGAGCAGATGATGATATCTCATGAAGAGGGGTTTTATCTCCTTTTGCCAAAAATCTTTTTCCAGAGGCTTTTTAGCCAGTTCCAGAAACGGATGAAGGGATTTTTTTCAAGAAGCATGCGCTTTTTTTCTACGGCAAGCATGACTTCCTCTGGGGTAAAGTCTTTTCGGGTCATATTTTCTTCTATTTCGATCTCTAGTTCGTCAACACGGTCTCTTGGGGTGTAGATTACTGCTTCAATCTCTTCCCATCCTAACATCTTGGCCGCCGTGAGTCGACGATACCCCGCAAGGAGTTCGTTTTTTGGGGTAATGATAATGGGAGAGAGAATCCCATGCTTTTGTATGCTATGTTTGAGCGACTCAATATCTCCAAGGTCCTTGCGAATACGCTCTTTAATGATAATGTCATTGATTTTTACCTTCATGTGGTCTCCTCCGCTTTTGGTACCCTATTAGTATACATAGAAGAGAGAAAAAAGTCAATTTGATACCCTCCTTATTTATTACACCTGGATGTTATTGTATCGTGCCAACACAAAACTCAGAGAGTGTATATACAAATTTGTCTCAAAAGATGACCAGCTTTTATAAGGATGTATCTGCGGAAACATTATTAAGGGAAACGATAAAAAAAGTAAGAAGAGGAAGCCTAATATATACGGATAAATTCAAAGGTTATGATAGTCTTGTAATGTATGGATTTAAGCACGAGAGGATAGATAAAAGTGTAAAGTTTTCGAATGGTAAGGTATACATAAATGGGACTAAGGGTTTTTGGAGCCATGCCAAGGAGAGGCTCATTAAATTCCATGCGTGAGCAGAGAAAATTTTGTTTATTATCTAAAAGAGCTTGACTTTAGATATAATTATCGGTATAATATTGAAGATAATTTGTATGTTTGTTGAGGTGGAATTAAGTGAGTAATTACCTAAAATTGAAGCATATTTTAAGATTTAGGAGATAATGGTTATGAGTGTTAAAATATATCCAAATACAAAAATTTTCATTGCCTGCCCTGCCAATATCGCGACTGGTGGACCAGAGCTTTTACATCAACTAGCTTATCATTTAAGAAAAGATTTAAATATTGATGCTTATATGTATTATTATAATTTTGATAATAGACGATTTGAAACTCCTGTACATCCAGAGTACCAGATATATGGAAATTCTTATGTTACAAAATTGAATGAGATTGAAGACAACAAAAAGAATATAATTATAGTTCCTGAAATACGAGATGGAGTAAATTTACTACAACATTTCAAAAACATAAGAAAAGGTGTTTGGTTTTTGTCCGTAGATAATTATTATTTCTCAAGGTTGAGAAAAAAAGATTTTTTTATTCCGAGAGCTATAAATAAAATAATTAAAATTTTTTTTGGAGAACCATTAATAAATTTTGATATTACTTCGGAAGAAATTTTAAAGAAGCTTGTAGAAAAATATAATTATAAAACAGATCCATTGCTAAAACTTGCAGATTTTTATATGACTAATTCTTATAGAGGAATGGAGTGGTTTAGAAATTTACAACCCTTATATTATTTATCTGAATATTTAAATGAAGAATTTTTAAAAACTCAAATAGATTTATCAAAAAAAGAAAATATAGTAGCATATAATCCTAAAAAGGGATTTGCTTTTACCAAAAAGATTATAAAAAAAGCAAAAGATGTAAAATTTATACCACTAATAAACATGAGTAGAGACGAGGTGATAAAAACTTTACAAAGAGCCAAAGTATATATTGATTTTGGAAATCATCCTGGAAAAGACAGAATTCCAAGAGAAGCTGCAATTTTAGGTTGCTGTGTAATTACAGGCAAAAGAGGATCTGCCGCATTTTTTGAAGATGTTTCTATTCCTAATGAATATAAGTTTAAAGACAGGGAAGAGAATATTCCAAATATTATAGATAAAATAAAAGACTGCTTTGAAAATTATGAAGAAAGATATAAAGATTTTGAGTATTATAGAGAAGTTATCAAAAATGAACCTCAAAAATTTATAGAAGACTTAAAGAAAATTTTTGTTAAGGTTGAAAAATGATTAAAAAAGAGATTGGGAAGACAATCAGAAAACTGGAGAAAAACTAAAAGGGAATATCGGTTTTAATTAACACTTTTAGGGAGGAAAAGAGTATTCGTAATTGCTTAGAAACTGTAAAATGGGCAGATGAAATTATTATTGTAGATATGTATAGCAATGATAAAACTGTAGAAATTTCAAAAGAGTATACAGATAAAATATATTTTTTTGAAAGAGTGGGATATGCTGATCCTGCTAGACAATTTGCTTTAGAAAGGGCTACACATGAAAGGAGACTTGGGGTAGATGCTGACGAGCTTGTACCATTAAAGTTAAAAAATAAATTAATTGAAATAATGGAAAAAATTTAGCAGATGTTGTATTTATACCTCGTAATAACTATTTTTTTGGTAGACTTATGCAAGGAGCTGGTTGGGGGCTTTACAGGATTATCAACCAAGATTTTTAAGAAAAATTTCGTTTCCTTTTCAGAAAGAATACATGATATTTTCAGAATAAATAAAGATGCAAGAATATATTATATTGATGATCCAGAAACAGGTTTTATTCATTTTAATTACATTGATACAGAACATTTTTTAGATAAACTTAATAGGTATAAAACAATAGAAGCAAAAAACATGTTTAACGGTATAAAGCCAGCACCAAGCTTAAGAAAATTTTTATTAAAATTAGGTAATTGCTCAAAATAATTCATCTACGCTATAACAATATAGTATAGGAGGCAAGACATGAATCTAGGAGAATTACTACAAATGGCATCATCAGAAGAAAAAGCAGAGGAATTTTTAAGAGAAAAAGGCATACTTAAAACGTTTGATAGCTGTCCTTTCTGTTATGCCAAAAACGTTGGTAAAGTTAGAAGAAACTTCTACAAATGTTATAAATGCAAAGAATGGAGTGTTAGAAAAGATAGTAGCCTTGAAGATTTGAAAGTTTCATTCTCTAAGTTCATAAAAAGCTATTTGTTCTTGAAGCTGCTGTTAACAAAGCATATAAAGAGCTTGATTTAGCTTACAATACCACCCACAAAATTTACACAAAACTCAGAGAGTGTATATACAAATTTGTCTCAAAAGATGACCAGCTTTTATAAGGATGTATCTGCGGAAACATTATTAAGGGAAACGATAAAAAAGTAAGAAGAGGAAGCCTAATATATACGGATAAATTCAAAGGTTATGATAGTCTTGTAATGTATGGATTTAAGTACGAGAGGATAGATAAAAGTGTAAAGTTTTCGAATGGTAAGGTATACATAAATGGGACTAAGGGTTTTTGGAGCTATGCCAAGGAGAGGCTCATTAAATTCCATGCGTGAGCAGAGAAAATTTTGTTTATTATCTAAAAGAGCTTGACTTTAGATATAATTATCGGTATAATATTGAAGATAATTTGTATGTTTGTTGAGGTGGAATTAAGTGAGTAATTACCTTAAAATATTCGGCTTAACTTCTTCTCTAAATTATCGACTGAAGACCACCAAGCTGCAATAAGAAGAGAGCCAAAATAGTTGAAAAAAAAGCACGTTGCGGGTATGTTAACCAAAGCTTTAGTGGAGATTTTTTTCACAGTTTCCGCAACAGGGGTGTCATCGTTTGCCTTTTCTTACAAATTCGAGTCGGGAGAAGGCATCGGTACGCATGTCTCCAAATTTGCCTTGGAGGGCATTCTGATATCCTCTTCCCGCTACCATGGCAGCGTTATCGCCACAGTAGGCAAGGGGTGCCATAAATGTTGCTATGCCTTCCTTTTCCCACTCTCGGACGCGTTCTCGCAGGAACGAATTGGCAGAAACACCACCAGAAATGACAAAGGTTTTTATACCTGTATCATCCAAAGCGTTTCGACTCTTTCGTAAGAGAAGCTCTATGGCTTCTCGTTGAAAGGCAGCGCAGATATCTTCAATTCTGCATGAGGTGTTTCCCTGGTGTTGAATACGGTAGGTGAAGGCTGTTTTTAGGCCTGAGTAACTGAAGTTGTACCTATCTCGATCTTTGTCGGGAAGGAGCTGTGGGCGCTTTTTTTCTGGCAGGAAGCGATGAGCATTCCCTTGCTGGGCAAGTTTGTCAATGATTGGCCCCCCAGGATAGCCCAATCCGAGCACCTTGGCAAGTTTGTCAAAAGCCTCTCCTACGGCATCATCGATGGTTGATCCCAAGAGATCATAGTCATAAAAGCTACGGACGAAGAAGAGGAGGGTATGTCCTCCTGAAGCAACAAGCCCAACATAAGGGAAGGGGATTTCGGCAAAGAGGTGAGGCGCGTAGAGGTGTGCCTCAATATGGTTTACAGGAATCAAGGGTTTGCTTGTTTTGTAGGCGATGGCTTTTGCTACCCCTAATCCAACCAAAAGGCTTCCAATAAGTCCTGGTCCTTGCGTTACTGCAATGCCATCGAGGGAATTGAGATCCGCTGGCTGGATGACGGCTTCGAGTACCTGCAAAATGGTTGCGAGATGCTGACGAGAGGCTATTTCTGGGACAACACCATCAAACTCACGATGAATGGCGACCTGAGAGAACGTTTTTTCGGCGAGAATATGTTTTCCATCTTCGACAAGGGCCACTGAGGTTTCATCACACGAGGTTTCGATTCCTAAGATTCGCATCAGACCTTCCTTGGTGTACATCCTAAATAACGATCGCAGATTGCTTCCATGGCACGGTGCGCTGAATTGAATGCCGTAATAATGGAGCCTCCTTTTGGATAGTGCACCAGATCCCCCACGAGAAAAATACCAGGAATATTTGTTTCAAATCCATCAGTGACGAGTGGTTGGTGCCCATCAAAGGCAATGCCAATGGACTCGAGAAATTGTCGGGGTGAACTTCCTCCGAGGGCATACACGATGGCATCAAATACCATGGGGGTGGGTGGTTCAACAAAGTGCACAAGGGGTTTTCCATCCTTGTCTTCAACCGATTGAATGTTTGAGTTATAACGTATGGTAATCATATTCAGGCGATGGAGTTCTTCGATTGTTTTTCGATTGATGGGATTCATTCGCTCAAAACTGTCTCGACGGTAGCTCATCGTTATCGTGTTTTGAAATTGGAGGAGATATTGAACATACTCGGCAGCACTGTCTCCACCCCCCACAACAAGCACATTGGAATGTTCGATTTTTTTGCTGGTTACATCAAAGAGTATGCGATCAGAAAGTGATGCAGGAAGGGGATAGTTGGGCTTGTTTGGTCGCCCCAATACACCAATGGCAATCACAACAATACGAGTATGGTATTCCCCGCGGGAGGTCTTGACAACAAATCCTTGTTCCTCGAGTGCCTCATGGATGGCGTAAACTTGCTCCTCGTAGTGAACTGGCAACTGGTACTGGGCGATCGTCTTGTCCAAAAAGTCTATCGCTTCGCTCTTGGGCACATCGGTCATACAGAGAACGCCTTCACATCGTGGTTCCATGCCTTTGTAGTTTGCGGTAACGAGTTTGCTCTCTGGATAGAACTTTCTGATGGTAAAGGCATGTTCCTTTTCCTTCTCGAGGATAAGGAGTTTATCACGGGGAATGCCCGCTTCAATTGCCTCTACCGCAACGCTGATTCCAGCCGGACCAGCACCAATAACGACAAGATTGTACATACTTTCCTCCTACCACTGGTAGCGTGCCCCAAGGGTAAGCTGAATACCCTGATGGTAAACAGGGCTTTCCATAATTTTGTCGGCACGACTATTTGCCAAAAGCCCCAAAAAATCAACACCAGCATTGAATCCTAGGTGTTTCCATGGGAAAAAACGCATTCCTACTCCGGCTTTGAGTCCAGTTTCCTGTGAGGTGCTGCTCATTTCTGGTGATGGCCACACCCAAAAGATGCCAAACCGAGCGTAGGGGACAAAGTCTTCTAAACTTTTGTTGGCATAGAGGATATCCACACCAGAGGCATAATAGAGAAATATTCTCGTGGTCAGAAACTTTTCCTCCTTTGGAATGCCAGCGAAGACATTACATTCACCATAGCCGGCAAGGGAAAAATCGGCAAGAGAAGGTGTTTCCATACCCAACCGAAGAATGCTATCCTTTCCCAAGGCACTCATGGTGTGAGAGAATTCAAATACACCGCTCCATCCAAACATTCCCATCACTTCGCAAAGAAAGAGGATAAGAATAGCACTCTTCTTCATGGGTTTTCTCCTTCCTTATCTTAATAAGTATAAGGCAGAAAGAAGAAAAAATCGAAAAATTGTCTTACGCCAAGGCTGTTTGTATTTCCTCTGCAAGTTGTGCCTTCGGTCGCACCCCAACGATTTCCTTAGCAAGCTCTCCTGCTTTGAATACACCAATAGTTGGAATTGATGCTATGCCATAACGCTCTGCAATGTCGGGGTTTTCATCCACGTTGCATTTTGCGTAGACGGTTGTTTCATCGTGCTCTGCGAGGTCGGCAAAAATAGGAGCCATCATTTTACAGGGCATGCACCATTCAGCCCAAAAATCCACAACGAGTCGGGGATACTTTGACAGTGCAGCATCAAAGTTTTCACTGGTGAGTTCAATCTCTCCCTTGGGTTTATCAACAAGTGTTGAAGAAGTCTTTTCATTCATTTCAGCAAGGAGGCTATCGGAGTTGCTACTTCCATAGCGGATGATTTGTTCTACAAACTTTTGTTCTCTTTGTACCCCAATAGTGATGGACTCCATTTCTCCATTGATCACCTGCTGAGGAACGGAGGAAACCCTGTATCGCATAGAGAGTTCTTCGTTCTCCTGTGCCTCAACCACCTCAACGGAAACCCTTTTGGGATTGGCAAGCATAACCTGAATAGCAAGAAGAGCAGCCTGTGGGCAGTAAGGGCAAGAAGGGGTGACGAAAACCTGAATCTTCACATCTCTATCAAGTTTTTGCAGGGCTCGCTGATACTTGGGAGCGAGAGCAGAATGCCCCTGAGACAGGAGGCGAATAGCTTCGATAATGGTTGAAGCCTCATGCCCGTACGGTGTTCCCAAAAAGACAAAATTGTACCCCAGCGATTTGCCCAAAACCATACTGGGATTAGTGAGATCCTCTCGAGCAGGGAGATATTCAACCTTGATCTTGTCCGAAAGTTCTGCAAGTTCCTGAGGGAATTGCCGTGCAAATTCATGAATATCTTCGTCCCCTGTGCTGTACACCGTTATATCCACCGTTCGCACCAGACCTTCTTCAAAGTGTTTTTGAAGCTCTTTGCGAGTTTTTGCGTCCAAGAGTTTTTCCATATATTCCTCCTCTCTTTGGCTTTTTCATAGATAAGATACATATTTTTCTCGAAAAAGTAAAATATTTTCATATTATGATATCTTCATACGTTTTTATTCCTCAAACAGCTCCCATGAAAAATAGCCGCGGAGGCGTATTTTTTCTTTACTTTTAGCCAGAATGGCCACCGATGGAGGCTGGAAATCAATGAGATATTTTCCCTTGGTAAAGGTAGAGACAACCTCACTGAGGTCGGGCATATGTCCAACGATGATGATATCTTGGTTTACCCAGTCTTCGGAGAGTCTTCCATCCCAGCCGGGGGAGAAGAGTGGTTTTTGTATGGATTTAAGTTCCCAGATTTCAGCAAGGATTTCTGCTGTTTCCACTGCCCGGAGGTAGGGGGATGTGTAGAGCACGGGGTTTTGAAGTCTTTCTTTGAGAAAGATGAGTCCTTGGGCAAGTTGTTGCATGCGTTGCTTTCCCTCGGTTGTGATGGGGCGCTCGCTATCCTCTCCTTTCCAGAGTTCTATGTCCACTGCCTTGCTATGACGGAAAAGAAAAAGCATATCCTACTCTCCTATGATTTTAATGAGAACGCGCTTTCTTCGTTGACCATCGAACTCGCCATAGAAGATTCTTTCCCATGGGCCAAGATCCAGTTTGCCGTTGGTGATAGCCACTACAACCTCTCTTCCCATGATCTGGCGTTTGAGATGAGCATCCCCATTGTCTTCTCCTGTTCGGTTGTGGCGATAACCATTGGGATTGTAGGGGGCGAGTTTTTCAAGCCATTCTACATAGTCTTGATGAAGACCATTCTCGTTATCGTTAATAAACACGCTTGCTGTGATGTGCATGGCATTGACAAGGCAGAGGCCTTCTTTGATACCTGATTCCCTCACCGCTTGTTCTATCTCATCGGTGATATGGACTATTTCGACACGGTTTTTTGTACAGAACCAGAGTTCTTTTCGATAGGATTTCATATTCTTCTCCCTTTGGTATTGTAGGGGAAAAATAGAATTCTTGCAAACATGATTGGTAAAAGGTTTTTTCGTGCCAAAAAGGAGGATGAAAAATTTTCGTTTTCCCCACCATATTCTTTCCCCTTTCTTTGTCTGGGGGTGATGCTTTTGCATCTCAAGAGGGGGTATGAGATAAGATGAAAAGAAAATATGCATTTTTTAATGGGAAGCCACGGGCTATTCCGTTCATTCTTACCATAGGGAAATAAAAACTGAAACAGGGAAAGAGCAGTTTTCTGCAAGGTGAGATACATGAGGAGGAGAGGTCGGCTTTGCTCTTTCCGTATCTCAGTTTACTTCGACAATGGGAAAAACTAAGATGAAACAATGAGGGAGAGGCAGCTTTTTCAGAGTGAAACAAATGAGGAGGAAAGTTTGGTTTCATTTTTTCCTTTCAAGGTTGCAAGAAACAGGGATCTCTTTGGGGCTCTGTGAGGGGGGAGATGGTGAGAGAAATCGCTTGGGGGATTGTTTTTATTTGTGGTTTTTCTTTATACTAATAGAGATTTTTTGTGAGGAAGAGCCATGATATCGGTTGTTCTCGTAGAACCTGAAGGGGATATGAATATTGGCATGATAGCCCGTTCGATGATGAACATGGATGTTGAAAATCTGGTGCTAGTATCCCCAAAAATCAATCATCTCTCCGAGAATGCCCTTTGTTTTGCTGTGCATGCTCGTGGTATTCTTGAAAAGGCCCGTGTTGTGGAGAGTCTGGAGGAAGCTATCAGAGAATGTGATGTCAGCCTTGCGGTAACGAGGCGTATTGGTCAGTGGCGTCAACAGGATGTTTGGCTTCCCGATTGGGCGAGTGCCATGTCTCCCTATGAGGGCAAGCATATAGCTCTTGTTTTTGGAAGGGAGAAGAGTGGGCTTACTAACAAGGAGATTGCAAGTTGTGATCTTGTGCTTACTATTCCTTCATCAGAAAAGTTCCCCTCTCTCAATCTTGCCCAGGCTGTTATGGTTGTGCTCTATGAGATTTATCGAACTCGTTGGATGGGTACTTCCCCCTCGTCACGGACAGTGCCGAGGAAGGAATTTCAGGAGATGCTGGAAACTATTATCGGTACTCTGAATACCATGGGCTATTTCAAAACGGTTCCTCGAGAAAGGTTGGAAGCCTATTTGAGAAAGCTTCTCTACCGCACAGCTCCTGATGAAACCAGTGCCATGATTATCAAGAATCTTTTTCTCCGTATTCAGGGGAGGCTTAAGGCGTGCCAGAAATCGGAGGGAAAAACTGATTCTTCACCACAGTGAGATCGGTCATGATATAACACACCCCCACCTGTAAACGATTGGCAAGCTCTATGCCCTTGTCTTTTCCTAAAAGAAAGAGTACTGTGGAAAGGGCATCACTCTCCACGCCTGTTGGAGCAATGACCGTGACAGAAGCAACTCCATTGGTTGCAGGGTATCCCGTATGGGGATCAAAAATATGATGATACCGCACCCCGTTGGTGATGAAAAACTGCTCATAATCCCCCGATGTAGCGATACTGCCCTTTTGTATGGAGAAGAGAGCGATAATATCGTTGGGTTTTCTGGGGTGGCGGATACCAAATGTCCAGTCTGTTTTGTCGTTTTTCTTTCCTCCGATAATGATGTTGCCTCCTGCATTGACAAGAAAGCCTTGTATAGGTTTATCCTGGAGGAAGGCAGCTGCTCTGTCTAGGGCATATCCCTTGAGAATACCCCCAAGGTCAATCCTTCTTCCATGAAGAAGGATTTTTGAGCCCTTTTTTTCGATGTTTGAAAAACCTATTCTGGGGAGTGTGTTATGGATATCTTCAGGGGAAGGAAGATGGGCGTTGCCTCCATAGAATCCCCAGAGTCTCATCAGGGGTTCCACAGTGGGATCAAAGAGTCTCTCGGAGAGTTCGTGCCATTTTTCGATCTCTTTCCAGAGTTCAAGGAGATTTTGATCTAATTCACCTTCGCCTTTTTCGTTGATTGTAAACAAAAGCGAGTTGCTCTTGTGAATGCTGTAGGCATTTTCCAGTTGAGCAAAGATATCCAGTGTTTGCTGTGCCCATTTGCGAGCTTCTGTAGGGTGATCGCTATAGATAATGATGGTAACAAGGGTGTTCATCTGGAAGCCCTGAACGCTCACCTTTTCGATTCGCTTTTGGCACCCTGTGGCCGCAAGACACACGCAGAGGAGAAAAATTGCCTTTTTCATTTGCGGAGGATGGCTGAGAGACCGTGAGCCTCAAGATGCTCAAGGTCAGCCATGGATTTGACTTTGTGAGCGTGAGTTTGCATATAGGAGGGGCTGAGACGGAGGACACTTGTTCGCTTGAGAAAGTCCTGCACCGTTAATGGGGAAGAAAAAGTAGCTGTACCATATGTGGGGATAACATGGTTGGGACCAGAGAAGTAATCCCCCATTGCAACAGGGGTATAGGGTCCAAGAAACAGCGCCCCCACATGGCGTATGGATGAGAGTATTTCTGCCGTGTCCCGAGAAACCATAATCTCAGCGTGTTCTGGGGCTATACGATTCAGTAGATCAAATCCCTCTTCGTACGAGGAGACAAGAACAGCATACGAGCGATCAAGACTCTCTTGGATCATGTCTTTTCGAGGAAGTTTTTCGATGATTTGGGGGAGGATTTTTTCCACCTCATTGAGGAGTTTTTCAGAGAGAGAGAGGAAGAAGACAACACTATCTGATGAATGCTCTGCTTGAGCGCAGAGATCCATGGCAATCCATTCGGGATTGGCACTTTCATCGGCAAATATTGCCACCTCACTGGGACCTGCTATGGAGTCAATCCCCACTCTCCCTTGTACCAGTCGCTTGGCGAGGGCCACATAGATGTTTCCAGGGCCTGTAATCTTGTGAACGGCAGGAATGGTTTCTGTTCCATAGGCAAGGGCGGCTATCGCCTGAGCCCCTCCAACCCTGAAGACGGCGCTGACCTCGAGTTTGTCTGCGAGGGCGAGGAGAAGAGGGTGAACCTTTCCATTTTGATCGGGGGGTGTCACAAGGTAGATTTCTTTGACACCAGCGATTTTTGCTGGTATGACATTCATTAAAACGGACGAGGGATAAAAAGCCTTTCCGCCAGGAACATAGACCCCCACTCTTTCAAGGGGAAGAACAAGCTGTCCAAGGAGCGCCCCTTCTTCCTCATAAAACCAACTCTTTTCTTTTTGTTTTTCGTGATAGCGGGTGATGCGTTCAATGGCTTCACAGAAGTATTCCCAGACCTCACTGTACTTTTTAGCCACAGTTTGTTTTGCCTTATGGTATTCCTCTTCTGAGACAGAAAAACGGAAATGAGCGGGATCCACCCCATCAAAAAGGGTAGTGTACTCGTAGAGGGCTTTATCTTTTCTCTTTGCAACATTATTTACGATGTCTTCAACCATTTGCCAAATTTTCCGAGGCACTGTCTCAATCGTTCGGGTATAGTTTTGGATTTCGTTACTACTCATTCTTTTCATCGGCGGTTCTCCTCATACTCGTTGGCAATGAATTATTATAAGAGATTTTGACAAAAAATGCCAGTCATTGATTTGTGCTCAAAAAGGAAGAACTGTTGTGTGTGTCGTACCCAAAAAAGAGAACAATGACTTCTTCATATCAAGAGTGGGGGAAAGGTAAAGGTTTAAGGTGAGATAAATGAGGAGGAAATGTGAGCTTTGTTGTTTACTTGTCTTGTCACTCTGTGTAAGTTTTGAGCTATGAACTTTAGTCAATTTTGTAAAATATCAGTTAAGCAAAGAATTTTTCTCAAACTCTTCTGGGGTTCTGTAACCCAGATAAGAATGAAGTCTTTTTCTGTTACCCATAAATGAATCATGAGGGTCTTCTTCAAATTCTTTTAACCAGCGGTGTATACGACCATGACTTATACCTAATTTATTCTCTAAAGCATGGGCACTCTTACCACTATTCTTAACAATTCAAGCGTTTCAAGTTTGAAAGACTTGTCATATTTCTTCCTACTTGTTCTATTCATGGTCAAACCTCCATTTAAAATATTTGGCTTAACTTCTTCTCTCCATTATCGACTGAAGACCATCTTGGTTTGCTTTTGCCGTGGAAAAATTTGACAAATATTGTCCTCTGTTTTTATAATAGAGTCATGAAAATAGCTTTGATAGCCGATGTTCATGTTGATAAAAATCTTCCGTGGACGCAGAAGGTATGGGAAGCCTTTCTCAAGAGGGCAGCGGAGTTGAAAGTAGAGGGGGTTATTATTGCGGGGGATCTCTTTGAAAACAAAGAGAGTGCTTTGGCCCTGAGAGAGTGGTTTTCTCGTACATTGGAAGCGGCTCCTTTTTCACATGTTATTTGGGTGGCAGGCAATCACGATCTCACCGATCCTACAAAAGACAAACAAGATCAGGACGTTGCCCTTGCAGATCTCAATTTTGGAGAGAAAATAGAGATCTTTTCTAAACCCCATCTTTATTCACTTGACGGACTTGAGGTTTTTCTCTATCCCTTTCGTATGGATCCCGATGATGAGCAATTTCAGGTTTGGAAGCTTGCCCAAGAGACGCCAGAGCCTGTTGGGCGTCGTATAGGCGTAGGGCATGGTTCTCTTTCTGATTGGATAAGCGGGATAAAAGAAAAAGAAGGGAGTATTATCCCTCGAAATTTTGCTTCCATGCTCAAGTGTGAGAGGGTATTTCTTGGGCATATTCACGAGAGAAAGAGTGTGGAAGTGTATCAAAGTTTGGGTTCAGCTCGTGTGTGGAGAAAGGGAGAGACAGGAGATCATGGCTTCTGGATTTACGATAGCACAACTGATACACCCACGTTTGTGCCCCTGCCTGAAGGGAGGGTTGCACAAGAGGTGAGAATTTTTGTTTTCTACGACTCCTTTTCACCTCCCCATGTTGATACTACGGCAGCCCCACTTCGATTGGATATTTCCCTCTATGGTGTTGTTGAGAGTGACCACCAAAAAGAAGCCATCCAAACACAGATTCAGAATTTCTATGCTGAAGCAGCAGAAATCAGCTTTGAGACCAAAGATCTCATCTTCTCTCGTCAGATTCGAGAATCCCGTCTCTGGAGAATATTCTCTGCCAAATGGCAGGCACACTATGACAAAGCCGACCCCGAAAAGCAGGCACAGCTTCTTCTTGCACGGGAGCTTTTTATAAAAAATGTTTCACCAATTCTCAGGGAGGGTTAATCTTGCTCACGCGGATAAAGATCTCTTCTTTTGGACGGTTTGTCGACACCTCTTTTGATCTTAGCAAAAATACGGTCTTTTTTGGGCCGAACGAGTCAGGGAAAACCACTATTTTTGATGCGTTGGCTTTAGAGCTGTGTGAGACCTCACGACGGGAGCAAAAGCCTATCTCTGATATCAAGAAGCGATATATCAACGGCAGCGAGAATAAAGCCCACATTAAGATAGAACCGACCAATCATCCCAGGCTTTCTCCAGGGCTTTTCTTTAATTTTTTTGCCATACGTTCGAGTGAAACATCTGTGCGGTTTGATGTAGAAGAGGGCAAAGACTGGGTGAAAAAGCTGCGAGCAAACCTTTTTTTTGGAGGGTATGATCTTACCACGGTTAAAAACATTTTTGCCGACCTGAACAAATCCAGAAAAAGCTCATCGTATCCTTCTCGTATACACGATATTGAGGAGAAGATAAAAGAACTCAACAAAAAAATTGGTGCCTTTCAGCTTAGCCAGTACAGTAGTCTCTACACAGATCTCCAAAAGGTAGAAGAAGAACTGAGAGAATGCGAAGACAAACAGAAACGCATTGAAGAAAATATTAAAAACCTGCAAAAAGAGCAAGAAAAATGTGATGTTGACCTTCAGAGGCTCAATTTTGCAAGCTGGGATAAACAATACCGTCAATACGAGACCCTTCTACGGCAAATGAATCAGTTTACTGGCATTGATGAGAATGAGGTGCAAGAGCTTGAGAAGGCTCAGGAGAACCTTTTTCAGATGAGGGAGAATCTTCTCCAACGGATGGAAAAACTCAAACAAGAAACAGAGAACCTTCGTGTTCTCTACCAAATGATGCAAGGGATTGACAAAGAGATTTCCCATGAAAGTCTGAGGATTACGCAGCGTATTCGTTTCTTCACAATACTTGGAGTGGTGTTTCTTGTGGTTGGGGGGATAGGACTGGTAGTGAGTGTTTTTTCCTCTGCACCCTTGCCCTTTGTGATAGGATCGTCTGTGGTTATGGTTACGGGACTGGGGAGTATTCTCTTGCGATTCTTTTTTCGAAAGACTGAAGCTATGCTTCATATGGATAGTCGGATTAATACCCTCTATCAGCAGGCGTTGCAGGGAAAGTACATTCCTACCTATCCCAAAAGCTGGGAGAGTTTTTGTAGTACTCTTGAAGAAGCCTATCAGAAAGCTGAACAAGCCCTTCGTGAAGGAGAAAACGAGTGGAAGATGTATGAAGGAGAGTATCAGCAATTTCAGAGAAAACTTGAACGGTTTTGTACTACCAATGGTGTTACTAATTTTAAGGCAGCGCGAGAAATTCTCTCTAAACGGAAGATGATAGAGAGGGAATTCAACACTGTACGGGATGGTCTTAAGAACCACCCCATGCTCATCAATCCAGAGCTCTCGCTTGAAGAGAATCATACCCTTCTTATTCAACGATATGGAAATCTCTCTTCCTCAAGTGTTTCATCACTCGAAGAGATTGAGCGAAGAAAGCAAGAGATAAAACGAAGTATTGAAGAGAATGAACAGAAACGCAAATCTCTTTCAAAGGAAAAAGAAGAGCTTGTTCAGAAGGAAGCCAGTTTGCGTTCTCGGCTCTCACAGATCGAGAAGGATGCACAGGAGAGTGTTCGCTTTAGGCAAGAATTATCTCGGCTTGAAGAAGAAGAAAGCCGCCTCAAGAAAGAGAGTGCAGCTGTTTTGCTTATTGAAGAGATTTTGGAGGAGATTGATAAAGAATCCTCCCAGAATTTTCAGAGTGTTGCTCAGGAGGTTCAGAAGGAGTTTGGGCATATTTTCCCTCCTTTTCAGAGCCTTACCTTCGACCAGTTGTCTGCAGAGAGAATGCAGCTTCAAGATGCCACACATAACCTTCGTCCACTGAATTTTCTTTCCAAGGGGACCCAGGATCTCTTTTATCTGGGGATGCGACTCTTTCTTGGTAGAGAAATGTGGTTGGTAGAGAAGTTAGGGGGGACATCCGGATTTTTTGTGTTTGATGAACCGTTTGCCGCCCTTGATGATGAACGCGTGCAGATAGCTCTTGCGATGCTTGATGAATTTCAAAAGAAGTACGATTGGCAGTATATCATTCTCACCAAGGATGCAACCCTTGTCGATCTTATCAAAAAACGGTGGTCAGATGCCCTTGTTCATACCCTTTCTCGCTAAGTGAAAGGGGTTTGCTTTTTTCGTGGTTTTGTCCTATACTATCGGCATATATTTTTCCATAAGGGGAAATCATGGTTGTAAAAACACTTCTTCGTCAGTATCTTGCCACCCTTTTGAAAGAACTTTGGAATGTTGAGGTGGCGATACCTATTCTCTACCCTGATCAGGTGCAATTCGGGGATTATTCAACCTCTGTGGCCATGGCTTTGGCAAAAATGCTTCGTCAAAAGCCGCTTGATATAGCTAGTACCCTTGCTCAAAACTGGAAATGGTCGGATCAGTTTCGTGTTGAGGTGGCTGCTCCGGGGTATATCAACTTCTTTGTGCAGGAGAAATGGTTGGCTGAGTTGGTTTCTGGAGCTCTTCTTGATTCCCAATATGGGAAAAACGATTTGCTTGCAGGCAAGAAAATTCTTCTTGAGTATGTGAGTGCTAATCCAACAGGGCCGCTTCATATTGGGCATGGACGGTGGGCTGCTTTGGGTGATAGCCTTGCTCGTATTCTCTCGTGGTGTGGGGCAGAGGTTTGGCGAGAGTTTTATGTGAATGATGCGGGGAACCAAATTCGACTCTTGAGGGAGACGATTCAAGCTGTTCGAGAGGGGAAACCCATTCCAGAGAATGGCTACCATGGTGCTTACCTTGAGGATGTGGCTCGACAGAGTGAGGATTCTGTGAAGTATATTCTTGAATGGCAGAAAAAAACGCTCGCAAATTTTGGTGTGGAGTTTGATCGCTATTTTTCTGAGAGAACCCTTCACGAGAGTGGAATGGTGAAAAAGACTTTGGATTTTCTCCAATCTTCTGGGGTGGCATATGAGTCGGAGGGGGCTTTGTGGCTTCGTACTACCGAGCATGGGGATGACAAGGACCGTGTGCTGGTAAAATCTGATGGGGAATACACCTATTTTGCTGTTGATATTGCCTACCATCAAGACAAGATTAAGAGGGGCTTTCGCACCCTTTATAATATTCTTGGCGCGGATCACCATGGCTATGTAAAGCGTATGGAGTCTGCTGTTTTTCTCCTCTCGCAGGCGGACAAGGTAGATGTGGAGTTTAAGATTCTCATTGGACAGTTGGTAAGTCTCTATCGCAATGGAGAACCGGTTCGGATGTCAAAACGTACAGGGGATATGATTACCCTTGAAGAGGTGCTTGAGGAGATTGGGCGGGATGCCCTTCGCTACTATATGGTGATGCGCAAGGCAGATACGCATCTCGAGTTTGATATCGAAGAGGCAAAAAAACAGAGTGAAGAGAACCCTGTTTACTATGTTCAGTATGCTCACGCTCGTATATGTGGTATTTTACGAAATCTTCCCCAACTTCCTGCTCCGCAAGGGGATTTGATTGATAGTCCTGAGGCACGAGTGCTTGTGACACGGCTTCTGAGATTTCCGGAGATTGTGCAGGATGCGGCTCTGGCTCTTGAACCCCATCGTATTCCTCAGTATCTCGAGGATGTGGCAACGGTGTTTCACAAATACTACACCCTTCATCGTATTATCAGTGATGATTTGCAACAAACAGCCAATCGTGCCCTTCTTGTTCGTGCTACTCAGAATGTGCTTCAACAGGGGCTTTCTTTAATTGGAGTATCGGCACCAGAGAGAATGTAAGAAAAGGAGGTTCGTATGGTTGTTATCAATTGGCTTGTGAAGATTTTTAAGGCGATCAATTCCAACCAGCATCCCTTGGAAATCGCTGAGGGGATATGTTTTGGGGTTATGTTGGCCCTTCTTCCTTCTTCCAACCTTTTGTGGTGGGGGATCTTTTTTGTTTCGTTCTTTCTTTCCATCAATCAGGCTGTCATGGTTGTGTTTATGGCAGTGGGAAAGATCTTTGTGCCGTTGCTTGATCCGATGATGGAGTCACTGGGGTATCTCATTCTTACTGCCCCTGCCCTTGAGGATTTTTATGACTGGTTTTTTAATCTGCCTCTTATCCCTCTTTTGAGACTTCACAACACCTTGGTGATGGGGGCTTTTGCCACTTCGGTACTTTTGTATTTTCCTCTTCTTTTTGTGATGGTGCGTTTGGTGCGTTACTATCGACGAGTGATTCGTCAGAAGATTGTTGAAAGCAAGTGGTTCAAAGCCTTTACATCGACACCGCTTATTGCAAGTCTTCTCAAGACCTATCAAAGTGTCACCACTATTACTACAAAGATTCATTCGTAAAAGGGAGGGTATATGGCACAGAAAAACAAATCTCCTAAAATTCATAAAATGTTCAAGAAGCGTTATACCCAAACCCACTGGGAACGTTTTCTTGAGCGTTGTTATAATGAAGCAGACAGGGATGTTTTGCAGAAATTGTTTGAAAAGGATCAGAAGAATCGCTATGTTTTGAGAAAAGATCTTACTTTAGAGGAGCAAGAGACGCTTGCTGAGATAGGGAAGCGTATTGAACTCGGATATTCCTTTCTTCAGGTGTGGAAACTTATTGCTGTGGGGGTAATCTTTGTTGGTGTTGCGTTGTTTCTTTCACTGTTTCAGAACAAAATCCTGGAGAATATCATCGAGAGCTCTCTTTCGGCTGTTTTTGATGCCAAGGTAGACATTAAGGGAGTGAGGTTGGATATATCAAGGCTCTTGTTTCGTTTTCAGTCCCTTACGGTGGGGGATAGTGAGGAGCCCTATCGCAACCTCTTTGAACTTGGAAAAACGGAATTAAAGCTCAATCCCCAGGCACTTACCTTGGGGCGTGTGGTGATTGAGAATGCTCAATGTGAGGATATTCGGTGGAATACGCCCCGTACCACGCCGGGAACTCTTCCACGGAAAAATGTTGTTGCCTCTCAGAAGGAAACAGAAAAGAAATCGTCCATCAATGATGGGTTTTCGTTGGATTTTACTCAACAAGCGGCCAATATTTCCAATCTTGTGGCAAGTCAGGTCTCAAACCTCAAGAGTCTAACTCTTCTTGTTCAGGCTAACCAGGAGATATCCAACACCATTGATCAGTGGACGAAAATTTACGATCAGAAGAATGCTCAGATTACCCAGCTTGCTCTTAAGGTTCAGGAGATTCAAAAGATTCAGGTGAGTTCTCTTAAGACGATTGAAGATGCTCAAAAAGCCCTTTCTTTGATTGAAAGCTTCTCCAAGAATGTAAGTAGTGTTAGCACAGATATCAAGACAACATCTCAGCAGTTTAAGCTCAGCTATGACAAGGCAATGCAACTTAAAAAATCATTGGGCGACGCTATTACTGCGGACAAACAGTACCTCCAGAGGCTGATTTCTCTTCCTGTGACGGATGGCAAGAATATTCTCTCGGGAATGCTGGATAGCTATCTTCGATCCAAGCTTGGCAAGCTCTGCTCTTATGGAATCAGGGCTCTTTCCTACGCTCAAAAAATTACATCAGACCCCAACAAAAAACCAAAGAGAGAATCTTACAAACGATTGCAAGGGCGTACCATTCCTTTCCCATCAGATCCCTATCCATCATTTCTTCTCAAAAACCTTCAGTCTTCGGTGCAGACACCTGACAAGCGTTTTGCAGCTCAACTTCAGAATATTTCAACAGATCCCTACAAGTGGGGGAAACCTATTCTTTTTTCTTACCATCAGAACGAAAAGGAGCAGAATTATAAGCTCTCTGTCTCGATGGATATTCGTTCCAATGCACTAACCCCTCTTTTAGCGGAGTTTTCTGGTGCTGGAATTCCCTTGGAATTAAATGATCTTGGTTTTCTCAAGGTCAAGGATTTCAAGGCTTCGCTTGCTCTCCAGTCGGTGCTTCAGTGGGACAAAACGAGAAACACAGGGAAATTAAAGCTTTCTCTTTCCTCTCTTCAGATTGGCTCGTTTGAGAGTTCAGATTTTCTCACCAAAATGTTTGTGGAGATTCTAAAGGGAGCTTCGACGGTTGATATGGCGATTGTGTACACAATGCTTTCTGATGGTACGTTGCAACTCAGTGTGCAGAGTTCTCTGGATGGGCTCATTCAGAAGAAGATAGGGGAGTACCTCGCTTCCCTTATAAAGGAACAGAGCGAAAAGATTGATAAGGAACTTCAGGGATGGCTCCAGACAGAGATTGCAAAGAACGAGCTTCTCTCCAAGAATTTGCAGGGCTTGAATGATGTATCTCTCAAGAGCCTCTCTGATGTTGCTACCTATGAGGAGCTTGTGGACACTAAGAAAAAGGAAGTACAATCTCGTATTGATCAGATCAAAAAGGAGCAGGAGGATGCTCTGAAGAAGAAGGCTGAAGAGGCAGCCAAGAACCTCAACCTTCCAAAGATAGGAAAGTAGAATGAGTTATCTCAGGGTGGAGCATCTTTCTCTCTCCCTGGATGAGCCGACAGAATTAGAGGATGATGGGCGTCTCCTCAAGGCTGTTTCTTTTGATGCAGAAAAGGGTGAAATTATTGGCATTCTTGGTGCGAGTGGAGCGGGCAAGAGTCTGCTCCTTCGTGCTCTTTTGGGGCTTGTGCCTCTTCAGGAGGGGAGAATCTTTAAAGGGGGTGAGGATATTACTGAGCGAGCCCCTTCACAGCGTGGGATGGCATACCTCAGTCAGCGTCTTGCCCTCTATCCGCATCTCTCGGGGGAGGTGAATGCTGGCTTCTTCTACTGGATACGGGGGCTTGTAAAGAAGACACCTCTTCGGTTTCATCCTGTTGTGGGAGAGATTCTCTCAGAGTTGGGTATTTCAGAGGAGCGTTTTCTTCAACGAAAACCTCGCTCGCTGGCGGGAGGGGAAAGGCAGCGTGTAGCCCTCGCACGGGCGCTCGCTTCGGAGGCGGAGGTTCTCTTGCTTGATGAACCCCTGGCCAATATTGAGGATCATTTTCGAGATGTGCTTCGACATTTTCTTCGTCGGTGGCTCCAACAGCGTGGTCAGACGGCGCTCGTGGTGTCCCACAATCAGGAGGAGATGGCTGGGCTTTGTGATCGGCTCTTTCTGATGGATCAGGGAGTTTTGATTCAAAAGGGAAGCTATGAAGAGCTGTGCACCATGCCACTGAGTCGTATTACCGCTCTTTTTATGGGGAGGGTGCAAAAGAACTATCTTTCCGCTGAGATGATTGAAAGTCTCTGGGGAAAGAAGGTGGCGTGGGATGCGGTTGTGCTCCCCTCTCTTGCTCGGCAGACAAAAGAAAGTGAGTGGGATCTTGAGGTGAAGGGGACAGTGATAATGATCGAGAATTTTTTTGCGGAGAGGAAGAAGCTTCTCTGTGTGGAGTTTCACCATGAGATGTTTTTCTACGAGGTGGGGGAGGATTTTCAAGTAAAAAAGGGGGAGAGGATTTGTTTTTATCTTCCTCTTCAGGAGGCGTGGTTGTTTGAGAGAAACTATCCGTATCGTCGGATATATCAAGGAGAGTGGTGATGATTCTTCGGGGTGGAATGGTTTTTGATCCTATTTCCTTTCCTATGGGGAAACGACTTGATATTCTCGTTCGCGAGGGAAGAATTGTAAAGTTGTCGCGAAATATTCATCTTGAGGGAGAACCTGTTGTGGATGTGAAGGGAAGGTATATCTTTCCCGGTGTCATTGACATGCATGTTCATCTTCGAGAGCCGGGACAGACACACAAGGAGGATATTGCTACCGCGACCCTTGCCGCAGCAGCAGGGGGTGTGACAACGGTAGTAGCTATGCCCAATACGATTCCTCCGATTGATAGCCCCCAGCGTTATCGAGAGGTTCTTTCTCTTGTGAGGGAAAAGGCAAGGGTCGAGGTGCTTGCGGCGGCAAGCCTTTCTGTGGGGCGTGGGGGTGAGGAACTCACCGACTTTGAGGGTTTGGCACGAGAGGGGTGTAGGTGGCTTTCTGATGACGGTTCCAGCCTGCAGGATAAGAAGATTATCTACGAGGCGTGTCAAAAGATTCGACCTACAGGGCAACTTTGGATTGAACATCCAGAGATTGCCTTTCTTGCCCATGGATATCCCCTTCACGATGGAAAGGCTGCTCAGAAACTGGGTGTTTTGGGTCAGCCAAGGGAGGCAGAGAGTCTTGCTATCTGGCAACTTGGTTTCATTGCTGGCTTGGTTGGGGTGAGGGTGCATTTTACGCACCTTTCAAACTGGCGATCTGTAGAAGCGGTTCGCTTTCTTAAACATGCCTATCCTGATCTTTTTACGGCTGACACCTGCCCACACTATCTTTATTTTACCGAGGAGGATGTGATAAAGAGGAACTTTGATCCCAATACAAAAATGAATCCGCCTCTTCGGCAGGAGAGGGATAGATTGGCACTTCTTGAGGGGATTGTGGATGGCACGATTGATTGTTTGGTTTCCGATCATGCCCCCCATACGGAGGAGGAGAAATCTGTTGGTATGGAGAAAGCCCCCTTTGGTGTGATAGGGTTGGAAACATTACTTTCGGCAGCCTATACGCTCTTTGTCGTGGAAAAGAAACCATATGTCAAGAACTGGCTTGCCCTCTTGACGACCAATCCCAGTCGTATTTTGGGTATCGATCGGGGAAGGATTGCTGAAGGAAAGAAAGCAAATCTCACTATTTTTGATCCCAAAGAAAGATGGGAGGTGAAGGCTTCGGATTTTCATTCAAAGTCGCACAACTCTATCTTTATTGGTGTATCTCTGCAGGGGAGGGTTGTCCAAACCTATGTGGATGGGAAAAAGGTGTACGAACGAGAATAAGAAATCCTTTGTTCTCACGAATACCAAAACGACAAATGGCATACGACTGAAATAAAAAAGGCTGTCCCAAAGGACAGCCTTTTGTGTTATTCAATAATAGCCAGTATGTCGTCAGCAGAGAGAACAAGGTGTTCAACGTCGTCAATTTTAATCTGAGTACCGGCGTACTTGTCGTAGAGCACCTGATCGCCCACCTTTACCTTGATAGAGTCATCTGTGCCAACAGCAACAACAACACCTGTCTGGGTTTTCTCCTGAGCGGTCTGGGGGATGTAGATACCGCCCTTTGTTTTTTCTTCGGTTTCTTTAACCTTGACCAAAACACGGTTACCAAGAGGTTTTACCTGCATACCTTTCCTCCACATTTTTTTGATATAAATATACTCACAAAGAGCTCCTATCGTCAAGTGTTAGAGCTTGCCTTCTTTGGCGAAGCTGTAGTAGTCATCGGAGTTTTTCCCAATGATAATGTGGTCTAACACTCGAGCCCCCACAATTTTTGTCACTTGGTGGATCTGATTGGTGAGGCTTTCATCTTCTGCGGAAGGGTCGCATTCTCCAGAGGGATGGTTGTGAATGAGAATGACGCTCGAGGCATGAAAGAGGCATATCTGGCGAACGATCTCCTTGGGGTCGACAAGGGTAGCCTGATTGCTTCCCTTGCTGAGTTCGTAGTGGTGAATGGGCTTGTTGCGGACATCGAGAAGGATGATGTAAAAGAACTCTTGGGTGGCATCGCGAAGCATCATCCCGTAGTAGTTTCGTACATAGTTGATGGCATCAGTCGGGGTGATGATCCTTTTCGATGTTTTTACTTCCTCTCGGACAAGCCTTCTGGCGAGTTCGAGGGCTGCCTTGATTTCGATGGCTTTTGTTTTCCCTATGCCTGATATGGCACAGAGCTTTTTGAGGGGGGCATTGTCGAGTTTTCGGAGGCTTCCAAAATGTGTGAGTAACTCCTGAGCCACGGAAAGGGCGCTTTTGCCTCCTGTTCCAGTACGAATAAGAATAGCGAGAAGCTCGCTGGTAGAGAGGTTTTGAGCTCCCAATGTGAGAAGTTTTTCGCGGGGGCGGTCTTCTTCACGCCACTCCTTAATGGAACGGTAGGGTTGAGATGACATGGCATCCTCCTTGGTTTTTTCTCTACTATTAATATAGGAGGAAATTTGTCAAGGTTGTCAGTTTTTGGTCAAATTCGTTTGACAAATGAAAAATTTTTTTGGAGGAGTGGGAGAGGATGCCTTAACGGGAGTTATCCAAGGCGTTGGCGCATTTTGACGAGGAAGTTCAACGCTTCGAGGGGGGTGGTTTGATTGAGATCGAGCCTTTTAATTTCCTTGGCGAGCCATTCGTAACCGGGGGTGGTGCTTTCCTCAAAGAGGGAATCGGGTGATTTTTCGCTTTTTTTGCTTGTGTTGCTCTCGATTTCTTCCTGGGCTTTTGTGCCCTCTTTTTCGAGGGTCTGGAGAATGAAGTTGGCTCGTTCTATGACCTCAAAGGGGATGCCGGCAAGACGAGCCACATGAATACCATAGCTTTTGTCAGCTGCACCGGGTATCACCTTTCGGAGGAAAACGAGGTTGTCGTTTTGTTCTCGTACAGCCATGGTGTAATTTTTGATGCCGGGTTTTTCACCAAGCTGGGTGAGTTCATGGTAGTGGGTGGCAAAGAGGGTTCTTCCCTTTTTTTCTGGGTGGTCTACGAGGTATTCGATCACAGCCCACGCAATAGAAAGCCCATCGTAGGTGGATGTTCCCCTTCCGAGTTCGTCCATGATGATGAGGCTTTTGGGGGTGGCATAGGTGAGGATACGGGCGGCTTCGTGCATTTCCACGAGGAAGGTTGAAAGCCCTTGGGAGAGGTTATCAGATGCCCCAATTCGGGTGAAAATCTTGTCCACAATGCCAATGTGTGCCTCACGGGCTGGGACAAAGCTTCCCATCTGAGCCATGAGCACAATGAGGGCGTTTTGGCGAAGGTAGGTTGATTTTCCAGCCATGTTGGGCCCTGTGAGAATGATGAGAGACGCATTGTCGTCGAGTGTGGTGTCGTTGGGTACAAAAAGGTTTCTCCCTATGGACTGTTCAACAACAGGGTGTCTCCCATCGATAATATGAAGTCGTTTGTCATCGGAGAGAATGGGGCGAACATAGTGTCGGTCAACAGCAATGGTAGCGAGGGTTGTGATAACATCGAGATAGGCGACACTCTGGGCTATTTCATAGAGGAGCTTGTCATATTCCATTACCTTTTCCACAAGCTGTTTGAAGAGTTCCTCTTCAAGCTTGGTAATCCGTTCGGAGGCTGACGCTACATTGGTTTCGTATTCCTCAAGCTCAGGGAGGGTGTAGCGTTCAGCGTTGACGAGGCTTTGTTTTCGGATGTAGTTGGGGGGGACAAGGTGAACATTGGGTTTGCTGACCTCGATGAAATAGCCGAAGATATTGTTGTAGCGTATCTTTAGGGAAGCGATGCCGGTTCGTTCCCTTTCGCGTGCTTGGAGTTGGAGGATGAAATCCTTGCCTTCCCGAAGGAGTTTTCGCCATTTGTCGAGCTCGGGAGAATAGCCATCGCGAATCACATCTCCTCCAAAGGTGGAGGAAGGGTTGTCAGAGAGGGCACGTTGAATGAGGGAGATGATGAAATCTATGGAGGTTTCTATTTCTTTGGGGGAGGAATCAAGCTGGAGGTAAGAGAGAAAAGAGCGTATCTGTTCAAGGCTTTGTTTGAGTTGGAGGAGGTCTTTCGGGATTACCTTTCCAAGCTCGAGGCGAGTGTGTAGCCGCTCGAGGTCGGTTACGGAGCGGAGGGCAGTTCTGATGGTGTTGATGAGAATACTGTTCTGTGTGTATTTTTCAATGTCGTCGAGACGTTTTTCGATGAGGCTTTTTCGTGTCAGGGGATAGAGAATCCATCGTTTCAAAAGACGGGCTCCCATGGGGGTTTGGGTTTCATTGAGTACATCAAAAAGGGTGTTTTTTGATGATCCATCCCAGAGGTTGTTAACAAGTTCGAGGTTGCGTATGGTGAAATCGTCCATTTCCACATAGAGGGAGGATTCAACGAGTTGGATTCTCTCGAGGAGACGAGAAAAGTTTCGTTTGAGGTTGGGGTTGCCTATCTGGGTTTCTTCAAAATAGCGAAAAACTCCAGCCAGTCCTTTGAGAAGGGTTTTGTTGGGGAAGTTCTTTTCGAGAGTGGCGAGAACATCTGATGGAAAATAGCCAGTATCAAAGTACCACACGGGCATTATTTGGGCGAGGGCTTTGCTGTTTTCGAGAAATGTCTGCCATGATTTCCATTCCTTGAGTTCCTCTCTGTAGAGGCATTCGAGGGGTTGGTAGCGTATCCATTCGTCCTGAATGGCTCGTAAAACCTCTGAGGGGGTTCCTTTGATAATATGGCCGTATATATCACCGGTAGAGAGGTCTGCCATCCAGAGGATATATTCATTCCCTTCGTGGTAGAGAACGGCGAGAAAGGTGTTGAAGACATCCAGTCCCATCTCTGGGGAGAGGACGGTTGCTGGGGTAATAATCTCAACAATGTCGCGTCGAACGAGCTTTTTTGCCTTGGAAGGGTCTTCGAGCTGTTCACAGATGGCAACCTTTTGGTTGTGTTTGATGAGTTTCTGGATGTAGTGCTGGGCAGCATGAAAGGGAAAGCCAGCCATGGGCATATCGTTGCGGGAGGTGAGGGCGATATTGAGAATCTGTGCTGCTACCTTAGCATCATCGTAGAACATCTCATAAAAATCGCCAACCCGAAAGAGAAGAATTTTGTCGGGGTGACGGGATTTTATCTCCCGATACTGTCGCATCATTGGGGTAAGAGTATCATCACCCACGCCTGCTTCTCCTTTGCTTTCCATTATCACCTCGAGAGTAGGGAAGGGTTACATCTTTTCGACAATGAAGAGGACATCGCCAGCCTGAACCGCCGCCCCATGTGTCTTGAGGATTTCGACGATTTTCCCGCGTATTTCTGCCTTGATTTCGTTCAACACTTTCATGGCTTCAACGATGGCAACGGTGGTATCTGGAGAAACCACATCCCCAGCTTTGACAAAAGGTGGGGAATCAGGCGATGGGGTATCGTAGAATGTTCCCACGATAGGGGATTTAATCTTGAAGTATTTGCTTTCGTCGTCGTAGGGATTGGCCTTTGGGGCTTGTGGTTGGGGTTGAACGGCTGCCGTCTGAGTTGCTGCCGGAGCAGGGGCATTCTGAACGACGGGAGCCATTGGTGCAACGGAAACAGGAGCGTATGCCCCTTCTTGGGGTTTCTTGCGAGAAACACGAAAGTAGATGTCTTCCCCTTCTTGAATTTCAATCTCCTCTATGTTAGTTTCCTGAAAGAGAGTTTTCACCTGTTTGAGGAATTGGCTATCAAATCCGAGGATTTCCTTTGCCATATGCTACCTCCTTGCTTTTTTGGCTTTCATATTATACAATGAAATGAGTTTTTCATCAAGTTTGTAAAGAAAGCTTGCAATGAAAACGCCCTGTCCGCTCTTGCCCCAGTGCTACTACTCCAAGCATCTCAAGAGTGGGGGATCAGTTGCTCTTACCTTGTCTCAGTTTTTTCTTTTTCAAATGTTTTTTTATTGAAAATTTTTTGAATTGGGGGTATACTTAACCTTAAGGGGAAAACTATGCCGATAGATGATATTCCGCTACCGGTTTGTCGTATTGATGAGAAGACGCGCTGTATTGTTGGGATAAACAGTGCATTTCGGGCGCTTCTTGGTTGGGGAGAAGACATTATTGGGAGAGAGTTTCTTGCACTGGTGGTGCCACACCAGTTTTCTTTTGCTTTGGGTGTTTTTCAGCAGGGATTTACACAACCTGTGATAGCTGCTTTTGCTCTTCTCTGCCAGAATGGAAGTCAGGCTATGTTTCAGCACAGTTTGTTTGTTCAGGAGGGGGAGATTGTTGATATTCTTTCCCCCATATTGAAAAGTGAAAAGAGTTTTCGGGAGAGCTATATTCTTGAGATGCTTCCCCATCCTGTTTTTTGTGTTGATGCCTCGGGGAGATGTTTTTGTGCCAATCGTAGCAGTCGGGAGAGATTTGGGGACAAGGATGGGAAGGTGTCGTTTAGTCCTCAACAATGGGGGTATATTGTGCCTCATATGGAGAAAAGGCAGCCCTTTTCATTGTGGATAGGAGAAGCCCCTTTTGAGGGGGTGTTTACTTTTACGCCTCTGGTGGATGAGATGTGGATTGTGGAGTATCGTTGGGGAAGGGAGGATGTTTTCTTTACTCTCAAGAGGAGTGTTGATTTGTGGGATATTCCGATTGTGGTGTATGAAGGGTTGGGAGAATCGCTTCGTGTGCCTCTGATGAATGAGAGATTCAAATCATTTGGAATGACAATGGAATATGAACTTACGAATCTTTTTAGTGATGCAAAAAGTGGGAAAATCCTTACTCTTCGCAAACCGAACGAGGGATTTGTCTACTATCGTCCGTTGGTTTTTCCCCTTGCCGTGGGGGAGATCACCGTTGTGGCTCTTGTTGACGAGACAGAATATCATAAGCGTGAAATTCTTTATAGCAGGCTTAAGTCAAAACTCAACGAGGTGATTGAGGTGACAGAGAGGCTTTCTGCTCGTTTTGGGGGTCCTGCTGAGACACTTGCAGAGAAGTTTCATCTCTCCGAAAGGGAACAGAAACTGGTGCAGTGTATTCGAAAAGGGCTTTCCAATGAGGAAATAGCTCGTACACTTTTTGTTTCTCTCGATACGGTGAAGAAGAATATTTCAAATCTCTATCGGAAGCTTGGGATCAAGAGTCGTATTGAGCTTCTTCAACTGATGTATGATCCACTGGGGCGAAAAACACCACCAAAGGGGTAGAAAATACACTTAGGTGTCATTATTATTACACGCAAAGGGGATTGTTTCTTTATAAAAGAGCATGTATACTGTAAGCGTCAATAAAAGAGTTTTTGAGTAGAAAGGATGTTTCATAAAAAGGTTGGGAACTTAATACAGGTGTTAATGACCAGAATCCAAAAATAAGAAGGTAACCTCATCAGGAACCATTGTTGACTTAACAGATCTCCTTTATTCAGCCTCGGGGAGAAGTTCCCACCACTTCTCCCCGTTTTTATTTTTGTTAGGCTTTTTCGTTTCTTTTTTCTGGTTGGCGAATAATAGCGAGGATTTCGTCTTCACGATAGAGCAGGAAGAAGACAAGCCCTATCAGACAGAATACAAAGGCAATAACCCCTGTAAGTCGTATTCCTGTGTCGTTTTCGATGCTTCTCCCGAGATTCACGATCGATGGGAAAAGAAGGTTGGTAAAGGCGATTCCCATTTTCATCATAAAGGTGCGAGCCCCGAAGAAGACAGCGGCTTTGTAGTTTCCTTTGAGTTTGCCGTCGGCATCAGCAATGTCGGCAACAATAGCATTGGGCAGAATGCCAAACATTGCCATGGGGAGCGATGCCATCGTTACGAGGGCAATGCCCTGCCAGAATGGCGCAAGCGGTATTCGCCCCAAAAAGAACACCAGCACAAAGACAAGAGAAAAGAGGACAAAAGCTATTGAGAGCATGAGCTTTTTCCCGATGCGTTTCGCGATGAGGTTGATGGGGATGTAGAATAAAAAGCTGAGCAGAAACATTACCGTCATAAACGTAGTAGCATTGGACTTGTCAAGCTGGAGAAGAACGGTGGTGTAGTAGGCTATGCCTGTCTGAATGAAGGTGAGAGCCACCCAGTAGGCAAAGTCAGAAAGTGTGAACACAAAGAAATTTTTGTTTTTGAAGGCGGAAAGAACGGCCTCGAAGGGTTTTTCTGTGGACACATGGCGTTCACAGTAGCGGTTCTCGTCAATGAAGATGATAGGAAGTGCCATGAGAAGAAGGGATATTACTCCATAGATGCAGAGGGCTATTTGAAAGCTAATGACGGAGGAATAGCCAAGGTTTTCAAAGATGCCCTGAACGAGGTAAATAGTATTACCAAGGGCAAAGCCGAGAGCCCATGTGATGGAGATCCAGGTACTGAGGTTGAGTCGTTCTTCGGGTGTGTGGCCTAATTCACTGATCCAGGCATTGTAGGGGGTGCAAAAAAGAGTCATAAACCAGTAGAAGAGCAAAATTATGATGGTCAGCCAAACGGCGTTGATGATGCTTTCTCCCTGAACAGGTGGAAAGAAAACAAGAAGCGAGGTTATCACAAAGGGAACGAAACTGATGAGGAGAAAGGTACGTCTTCTTCCCAGTTTGAAACGAGAACGGTCACTCATCCCTGCAACAAGGGGGTCAGTAACGGCATCAAAAATGCGGCTAAAGGCGTTGATGAGCCCAATAATGGTGAAAGAACCAAAGATGAAGCCTTGGTAGATAAAGGTGGGAAAGATAGATCCTCTTCCTTCGGGGGGAAGATAAAAGTAAGCTATGAGGTTTGCTACGCTGTAGGATACAAGAGACCAGCCCATCTGTCCGAGGGCGAAAATCCATTGTTTCCAGAGAGGGAGCTTTTCAACCTTGTTCATCGTTTGCCTCCTTCATTTGGGGTGTATTATAGCGAGAGAAAAAAAAATGTCAAGGTTTTATTTTATTTTGCCGAAAAAAGAGGATCTCAAGCAAGGGGAGGTACTCTTTTTGAAAGCGAACAAATAAGGATGTTGTGCCAAAAAAAGGGTGATGAATTGAACTTTAGTCAATTTTGTAAAATATCAGTTACGCAAAGAATTTTTCTCAAACTCTTCTGGGGTTCTATAACCCAGATAAGAATGAAGTCTTTTTCTGTTGTGAAATATTTCAATATACTGAATCCCACGGTCAGAATGAAATAGTAAACCTCTGTCAGGATTTCTGTTTAAACATGCCATTTCCACTATAAACATATATTTTATCTGGGAGTTTTTGAGAATATGCTGATTGCTTTTTCTACTATTTCTCTCTTGACGGAGTATCTCATTTTCTCTTTTTAATCTCGCAATCTCTTTCTTCTGTGGCGTTAAGTTCCCATTATCCATAGCTTAACCTCAATTTAAAATATTCGGCTTAACTTCTCCTCATACATTATCGACTAAAGACCAGGGGGATGTCTGCTGAGACAAGGAAATAACGGTTTTGCTTTCTCTTGTCTCAGTTTATTTCTACCAGCGGAAGAATGAAGCTGAAACACGTAAAGAGTAGGAAAGCTTGAAAACAAGCAGCTGGCAAGCTCACTAGCCAAATTTTTAGGTGGGGTTTTGTTCTTTTTCAATGGGGGATGACTTTTTTAGGGTGATGTCTTTCTTTACAAAACTTCTCTCCGGCTTTATAATAATTGAGAAATATCAAAAGAAAAGGAAGTGGGTATGAAGATTATCATTCCTGTGGCAGGGGTTGGCAGTCGTTTGAGACCCCATACATATGTTACCCCAAAATCGCTCATTCGTGTGGCAGGCAAACCTATTATTGACTATATATTGACACAGTGTATGACACTCAACTTTTCGGAGATTATTTTTATCATTGGGCATTTGGGAGACCAGATTAAGAGTTTTATTAAGAAGCACTATTCTTTTCCTATGCGGTTCGTAAGACAGACGGACTTCAAGGGGCTGGGGCATGCTATTTACCAAGCTCGCCAAAGTTTTGATCAGGATGAGGATGTGATCATTCTCTTGGGGGATATTATCTTCAATGCTCACCTCTCTGAGATTGCGATGGCACAGGACAACATGCTTGGGGTTATGGAGGTGAGTGATCCGAGGAGGTTTGGAGTGGTAATGCTTGATGATAAGGGGTATGTTACCAACCTTATTGAAAAACCAGAGAATCCGCCGACAAATATTGTGATTGGAGGGGTGTATTATTTTCGTAGTGCTTTTGCTCTTTTTGAGGCGATTAACTATCTCTTTGAACACAATATCACCACCAAGAATGAATACCAACTCACAGATGCTATCAAACGACTCATGTATACGGGGGAGAAAGTAAAGACATTCCGCATCTCTGATTGGTATGATTGTGGTGAAAAGGAGGCTCTCTTAGAGACAAATGAACACCTTCTCAAGCAGGCAAACATTCAGGTTCGTGTTCCTGGGAGTATCATTATTCCCCCTGTGTATATTCATGAAACGGTAGAGGTGGTGAATTCTATTATTGGGCCAAATGTATCCATTTCGGAGGGGAGTGTGATTAAGAATGCTATTATCTCGCACTCGATTATCGGTTCGGATGCAACGGTGGAGAATGCCATTCTGACTCGTTCGCTCATCGGTGATAATGCCTATCTCTGTGAAGCAGCTCGAGAAATGAATATAGGTCCAGACTCTGAGATTGCATCGTCGAGGTAGGCATGGGAAATATTCGTTTGTACACAGTGATTTTTGGTGGGATTTTTTTGTATCGGCTTCTTGTTTTTGGTCCATGGATTGCTGAACCCCTCTTTTCTCCTTTTCAGATTCAGTGTTTTTCTTTTGTTCTTCATGAGGATGTGTCGCTTTTGCTTCAGAGAGATGCTTCTCTTCTTGCTCAAAAGACTCAACCATATCGTTGGATTCTGTGGGGCATGGAGATAGTTATCGATGGTTTGGGTTGGTTGGGGATGATAGGGCTTTCTTTAAGGCGTGATTTTTTGAAGCAGTTGTTTTGGCAGGTGTGGGTGTGGATTTTTGCTTTTTGGCAGCTTTGGTGTGTGGGGTGGTTTGGTTTTCAGATTGCCGATGCCGTGTTGTGGTTTGTTCTTTCGGTGAGTGGGCCCTATCTTCTCTGGATGTATGGGTGGAAGCGGCAGTGGTTGGGGAGGGAGGCGTGATGAAACAGGCTGTTCTTTCTATAGCGGGATCGGATTCTTCAGGTGGAGCGGGTGTTCAGGCTGATCTCAAGACCTTTACTACGATAGGGGTTTATGGGGCTGCGGCGATTACGGCGCTCACCGTGCAGAATACGGTAGGGGTGTTTGAGAGTGTTTTTTTGGATGCTTCGTTTGTGGCTCATCAGATCCGAAGGGTAATAGAAGATATCCCTGTGGCGTGGGTGAAGACGGGCATGCTTGGGAGTACTGCCATTATTGAGGCTGTTGCCGAAAGTGTTCCCATAGGGATGAAGGTTGTCTGTGATCCTGTGATGTATTCTAAATCGGGGTATAGTCTTCTTCAGAGTGATGCTATTGAGGCCATGAAAAATCTCTGGATTGCTCGAGCTACGATTGTGACACCCAATTACCATGAGCTTGCCTTTTTGTTGGGTGGGGATTTTGTGGAGGGGGATCCGGAGGGAAATGGAAAACGTTTTCTTGATGCTTTTCCAGAGGTGAAGGCTATTCTGGTCAAGGGAGGACACCGAGAGGCTTCTGCTGGTCAGCTGGAGGATATCCTTGTTTGGCGAGAGGATGGGCAGGAATACACCCGTGTGTTTTCTCATCCCTACTATGATACGCGGAATACGCATGGTACAGGGTGTACGCTTGCCTCTGCGATTGCAGCCTATCTTTGTCGAGGTGAGACAATGGTTGATGCTGTAGAAAAGGCGATAGAGTATGTTTCTACACTGATTGCCATGGCAACAGAAGAAACCTATGGAAGAGGCCATGGTGCTCTTCCTCATTATCGATTTTGCTCAAAGGAGGATGTATGACACAGCTTGAATACGCAAGACAGAACCTTGTTAGCCCTGAGATGCAGGAGGTAGCAAGAAATGAGGGGCTTTCTCCTGAAGAACTTCGCGATGGTGTGGCACGGGGAGAGGTGGTAATCCTCAAAAATGTGAAGCGAAATACCCGCCCCATTGCTGTGGGAAAAAATATGCGAACAAAGATTAATGCCAATATAGGGAGCTCACCGGAGAAGATGGATCTTCGTTGGGAGCTCGCAAAGCTTGAGGTGTGTGAAAAGTATGGGGCAGACACAGTCATGGATCTCAGCCTTGGTGTTATTCTCAATGATGTTCGCAGAAATGTTCTGAAGCAAACGAGGCTCCCCGTAGGAACTGTGCCTATTTATCAGGTGGGTTTTGAACTTGCCAGAAAGTCTCTTCCTCTTTCTGCAATGACGATTGATCATTTTTTGGAGGTGCTTCATCAGCAGGGGGAGGAGGGAGTGGATTTTGTTACCATTCATGCCGGGGTAACAAAAAAGGCCTGGCAGTATATCAAAGAAAAGAACCGCATCCTTGATGTTGTGAGTCGTGGTGGGGCGATGCTCTGTGCCTGGATGGAGAAAAACGATCAGGAAAATCCCCTCTATGAGCACTTTGATAAGATTCTTGAGGTGGCGCGCACCTATGATATGACACTGAGCCTTGGGGATGGAATGCGTCCTGGGGCAACGCGTGATGCTGGTGATAGAGCCCAGATTGAGGAGCTGGTGGTGCTTGGGGAACTTGCTCGCAGAGCCCGTGCTTCAGGAGTGCAGGTGATGATCGAAGGACCGGGGCATGTTCCCCTTGATCAGGTGGTAACCCAAATTCAGATGCAGAAAAGTCTCTGTGATCAGGCACCGTTTTATATTCTCGGGCCGCTGGTAACGGATATTGCTGTTGGGTATGATCATATTGCTTCTGCTATTGGTGGTGCTGTGGCGGGGGCAGCGGGGGCAGATTTTCTCTGCTATGTTACTCCTGCGGAGCATCTCTGTTTGCCCGATCTGGAGGATGTAAAACAGGGGATCATTGCAAGCCGAATTGCTGCCCATGCTGCTGATATGGTGAAGAACCCTGCTCGTTTTCGGGGCTTGGATGATGCCATGTCTCGGGCACGGAAGGCTCTTGATTGGGAGACGATGTTTGCTCTCAGTTTGGATCCCGAGCTTGCCCGAAAGCGTCGTGAGGCTTCGGGTGTGCAGGAGAAATACTGTAGTATGTGTGGGGAGTTTTGTAGTGTGAAGACCCTTCAGGAGATAGGCTTGTTGTAGTATGAAATATGAGTTGTTGTCTCCAGCTGGTAGTCTGGAAAAATTGCGTTTTGCCCTTGCCTATGGTGCTGATGCTGTCTATGTGGGGGCAAAATCGTTTTCGCTACGGGAACAGGCGACCAATTTTACTCTTTCTGAGCTTGCCACTGCGGTGGATATAGCCCATAAGCAAGGCAAAAAGATCTATCTCGCTGCGAATATCTTCTTTCACAATCGTCATATCAAGCCGTTTCAGGATTTTGTTCGGGAGATTGCCCCATTGGGGTTGGATGGGATGATTGTTTCAGATATTGGGATGATAGCCTGGCTTCGAGAGCACTATCCTGAGATAGCTATTCATGTGAGTACACAGGCAAATACAACCAATGTGGAGAGCTGCCGTTTCTATGAGCGTTTGGGGGTGACACGTATTGTTTTGGCTCGGGAACTTTCGTTGGAGGAGATCCGTGAGATCCGGGATGCCGTAAGTCTTGAACTTGAGGGATTTGTTCATGGGGCGATGTGTATGGCGTATTCTGGTCGCTGTCTTCTCTCCAACTACTTTACTAATCCGAGTATCTATCGCCCAGGGGAAAAGTTTTCCCCCGGTAAAACAGAAAGGGTGCGGGATGCCAATCTGGGGGACTGTGCCCAGAGTTGTCGATGGGAATACTATCTTGTGGAAAAAAACAGGCAAAATCAGCTTATCCCTATTGAGGAAACAGAGCATGGAACAGCTATCCTTTCTTCAAAGGATCTCAACCTGGCATGGCATCTTCAGGATTTGATGAATGCGGGTATTCAGAGCTTTAAAATTGAGGGAAGGATGAAGTCCATCTATTATGTTGCCAATGTAACACGGGTGTATAGGCTTGTTATAGACGCTCTCTCTGCTGGGCGTTTTCCAGAACCTTCTTGGATGGAGGAGCTTGAAAAGGTGAGCCATCGTGAGTATACAACCGGCTTTTATTTCTCGCATAACGAGTTGCTTCAGGTGAGTAATCCAGCCTACCTTCGTGAGTATACCTTTTTGGCATATGTGAAGGGCAAAGGGGAGAAAGGCTTTTTCTCTCAATCGATGAATCAGATTCGTCGGGATATGGTGATTGAAGCGATTTTCCCTGACGGGAGGAATCATAGGCTTGAGGGGGTAAGGTTTCTGGTGAATGGCGAGGAAAGGGATCTTATTCAGCCCAATCAGGAGTTTGAGATTGTTTGTAATGTTTCCTTGGCTCCATTTGTCATACTTCGGGAGGTGCCACAGGGGTGATTACGGTTATTCTTCCCTGTGCGGGGTATGGGACGCGGTTGGGGCTTTCTTTTCCCAAGGAACTTTATGAGGTGGTGCCGGGTTGGAGGCTTGTGGATTTTTCGCTTCAGCATATTATTGTTGGAAGGTATATTTGTTCTGAGGTGGTTGTTGTGATCAGGAAAGGGAAGGAGGGTGTGGCAGACTATCTTTCAAAAAGGCTTTTTGCCTATGGAATAACGGTGCGTTCGTTTTTTTATAATGACTCCTACTATGAGTGGGCGGGGTCGGTGATGAGCGCTGAAGAGGCCTGGGGGGAGCGTTCTCTTGTGTTACTTCCTGATAGTGTGGTTCGCTGTTCTGAAAAAGATCCCCTTCGGTGGGGGAAAACAGGTCTTCTTGAGGCGATGGATGGCATGCTTCGGGAGTATTCAGTTGGATTTGCTGTGTGTCGGGCGCAAGGAGAAAGACTTTCGAGTCTTGGGGCTCTTCGGATTGAGAACGGGAGGGTAATGGCTTTTCAGGACAAGCCAGTGGATCCTTCGCCGTACAATGGTTTTTGGGTGTCGTATGGGTTTCATCAGAGGTTTGGACGCGAGCTCTATGAATTTCTTGTGAGATCGATCCGTCATGAGAATGGAGAACTTCCCCCAGGGCTTTTTCCAGCTCCTGTGGTTGAGGTGGCAGGGTATACTGATTTAGGGACATGGCCAGCTATTGAACATTTCCGTTTGCAATGGCAAGAAGAGGAGGCTCTCTGGAAGGGGTGAGGTTATTTGCCTGCAATCATGAGTTTGAAGTCGTTATTGGCTTTGTCGTAGACAATTTGCGTTGAGAATTTGAGCATCTTCATCTCTCGAAGATGGCGGTCAATATTGAACTGTTTTGCCCAGAGGGCAACCGTTGAGATGATCTCTTTGTTTTCCTTGGGGATGGGTTGAGAGGAGAGGCGTTCGCACTCGGCTTGGATTTTTTTGATGCGGTCTTCAATGAGGGCTCGGTTCTCTGAAACGGAGATTTCGATCATGTAGTTGACGATCTTTTGACCTAATTTGTCGGTCATGGAAGAGCCCTTTTTCTTACCGAAGGTGTGAGGGGCAAGTCTATCGGATGGAAGAGGACCTGTATGATCGTGTTCGATTCTTTCACCTCGTCGGAAGAGCCCTACATAGACACCAGCGAGCAGGGCGCCTACGGAGAGAAGGACAAGTAGAACAGCTATAAGCCCCAGCAAAAAAAGTTCGTGAGGATAGGGTATCACCGTTTTCTCCTATTCTACCATCTTCCGCTGGACTCGTGCTGCTTGTTCGGGATCCATCAGCGAAAGAAGATAGGCAACGATGGAGGTTTTTCCTGCAGATTGTGCTCGTTTTTCTATGGTTCGCAGAACGTCTATAATCATTTCATCTTCTTGTTTTTCAAGAATCTGAACAGCACTCTTGGGAGGCATGTTCTCGATTTGGGTGGCAATTTCTTCTACTCGTTTCTCGTAGGTGGCTTGATTCTGTTTGGCAAGTTCGAACTCGGCTATCATGTTTTGGATGTTTTCTTTCTCCTGGGCAAGCTGCTCCTGTTGCTGGGTGATGAGGAGGAAGTTTCGTTCTATTTCTTTGCGGGCATCCTCGATGTTGCGCTGTTTTTCTTCCAAGAGAAGCCACTTTTTGTCGAGTTCAAGCTTTTCGAGGAGGAAGGGGTTTTCTGTTTTGACGACGAATTGTTCTTTGAGAAAGGGTATCTGGGAAAATATCTGACGGTAGTCGAGGATTTCAAGCATGTCAAGAAAATAAATTGAAAGGATGACAAGACCAAGGTTAATGAGAAGGAGAAAGAGAATGCGTTTGCTACGGCTCATGGTATTCACCTCTTAGAGATTTCGATAGACATTGTAGTAGGACAGTACCTTTTGGACATAGTCCTGTGTTTCATCATAGGGAGGAATTCCACCGAACTTTTCAACAGCAGAGGGGCCAGCGTTGTAAGCAGCAAGGGCAAGAGAGATATTTCCTTGGAATCGATCCAGCATAAGTCTCAAGTAGCGCGTTCCTCCCATGATGTTCTCACGAGGGTCGAAGGGGTTTTCAACAGAGAGGGCAGAGGCTGTGTCAGGCATAAGCTGCATGAGTCCCATGGCTCCCTTGGGGGAGACGGCCCGTGGATTGAACTCGGACTCTTGTTGGATCACTGCCTTGATAAGAGCGGGATCAACACGGTATTTTGTAGCGGCTTCGTTGATGATTGCTTCAATCTGAGGAGAATTTTTCTCCTGATTGACCTTGTAGAGGGCGTTGAGGAGTTCATTTCGTTCTTTTGCTGTCCCGACCAATTGATTGATGTTGTTGGCAAGATTGTCGTCAAGAAGCCCCTCGGATGAGGAATTGTTTTCCTTGAGAACCTCTTGAAGGATGGATGAAAAACTTTGCGTTGGTGAGGATGATGTTGATTGCGTTGACTGCGAAGAGAGTCCTGAGACGCCCTGGATAGGCTCGATACTTCCCAGACGCTGGATTTCCTGTATTCGGTTCTGGATTTCCGTAATTCTTTGATAAATGTTATTGATACCTTCAATCATACCTCTTCCCCTCCTCTCTGTTTATCGGAAAATAAGGGATTTTTGTTAGTAATAGTCTGGGAAATTTCGTCGAGAATCTGTTGTTCTTCGCGTTGGGTTTGCTGGAGGTGTTCTGCCCAGGCCTTTTCTTTGAGGATTTCTACGGCTCGTCGTTCCTGTCGGAGACGGGTGTAGATGGCTAATTCAGCTTCCATCTTGGATCGTTTTTCGTTTAAACTTTTGTTGAGGTCGGGTTCGATACGTTTGGATTGCCAGCCATAGTAATCAAGCCTTCTGAGAAGGGAGATGTCAAGATCTGATCTTTGTTTGAGGCGTTCGCGGAGTTTTTCTTCGTTTTCACGAATGGCTTGTTGTTTGCGCAGTTCTTTTTGGTATTCTCCGCTTGCACGGGCGAGGATAATCTTTTGTTGGTCTTCTTTTTTTTGGCGAATTTCAAGCAGCTTTTGAAGAGGAAACACGAATCGTTTCATTGTGATCCTCCTTTCCAGAGGATTCTCACCACAGGGAAGAGGTCTTTTTTGCCTTTGAGATGGATTGGTGGGATGCTTTCTGTCTTGTAGGAGCGTTTTGCTTCGGCAAGGATGGCTGTGGAGGCAAGAATTTCGCCGCTTGCAGCGTTGGCACAGAGGCGGGATGCTGTATTGACCGTGTCGCCAATACAGGCAAAATCCATACGGAAGCTACTTCCTATGTTGCCCACAACAACATCGCCAATGTGAACACCAATCCCAATCTCGAAGATGGGAAGATTTTGGGCTTTTCGTTCCTGATTGAAGCGTTCAATGTCTTCCATAATGTCAATGGCTGCTTGAAGGGCGGCGTCGGCACGTTTTTCTCCCCCGAAGTGTGCCATGATCTGATCCCCTACAAAGTCATCAATATCCCCACGATAGCGGCGAATGATTTTGGTTTGGCGTTCAAAGTAGCTGTTGAGGGTTTGGATCACGAGTTCGGGGTCATTTTGTTCGGAAAAGCTTGTAAAGCCGCGTACATCACTAAAGAGAAAGGCAAGGTGTCGGCGATCGTGGATACCAAGGTCGATGTTTTCGTCGCTTTTTTGTTCGATCATGGAACGCGTGGAACGAGAAACAAACTTTTCGAGATGATATTTTGAGATGAGTTCATCGAGCATGAGTTGGAAAACATCAGAGAGGCGCCCAATCTCATCCCGCCCTTTGACATCAATGCGCACACTGAGGTTGCCTTCGCTTACTTCGAGAGCCCATTTTTCGAGGGCTTTGATTCTTCGTACCATGATGCCAGAGAGCCAGTAAATGGTTATGAGGCTGAGGCCATAGATGATAATGGCAATAATGAAGGCGATAGAAAGGTTGTCACGGATTCCCGCTTCAATTTGGTCAAGGTCATAGACCACGACGACATTCCCGAGAAAGCGAAATTGTTCCCCGTAGTTGCGGAGCGTGGTAAGTCGCTTGAGGATCTTTTCGTCGGTGGCTTTGATGGAGCCAACATCCCTTTTGTTGAGGGCGCTCTCGAGATCGCGGAGGGTGCCTGCTATCCAGGGTTCTCGGATGAGCCACCGATCGTGACGATCGAGGTCGTATCCTTTGCGTGTGAAGAGGGTTTTGTAGGCTTCGAGGAAAAAGTAGTCGAGACTCCACTGAAGAATATCGTTGCTGGTGAAATTTGAAGGGTGAAGATAATTGGGGAGCCATTCCTGATAACGAAGGTAGAGTTGTTCATAGGTTTTCTTGCGCTCGGAGTCAGAGAGACCTTGTTTGTGGTAGGGGAGGAGAATGGTATCAAAATCCCGATTGATTGCTACGAGATCCCCAAATTGGGCGAGAATAGGAGAGAAAAGAAGACGGTAGCGTTTTGTGATTTTTTCTTTGCTGGATCGGTTGGTAAAAACAGCGCGGTAATCGATGGAAAGACTCTCGTTTGTTTGGGGTGTTTTGGCAATGATGGATGCATAGGGAGGGCGTTTTTCTTTGAATCGTTGGAGGGAGAAAACCAGCGTTTTGTTGTGGTTGTAGACAAAAACATGAATGACATCGGGATTCATATCCATAAAACGAACGATTTCATTGGAGATGAAGATGAATCGAAGGGAACGTTCTGATGGGGAGATGGTTTTGTCAATATCAAGGTACCACTGGAGGGATGTGCTGAGGTTGTCGGTGAGGGCGCGGGCTTTTTGTTCTTTTTCTCGGGCTATGATGCTTCGCTGAGAGAGGTAAATGAGAAGAGTAAAGATGCCTATGATAGTGAGGAGGAGAAGGCTCAAAAGCAAGAGCCATCGAGCACGGATTCCAAAGAAAACTTTTCTTATAGGGCTTTTTTTGCGTTTCTGTCCAAGGAAGGGCAGCCGTGAGAGAAGTTTTTCCCAGAAATTTTTTTTCTTTGCCATAGAGTTGTCTCCTATTTACTCAAGGGGAGGAAGGGCTGGGAGTCGCTTTGAGAGAGGGGGCATTTCGATTCGTGGGTCTATCATTCTCTGGTCATAGATGAAGCTCTCATCAGCGACAATATTCCAGTCTTTTTTGAGTTTTTGCTTGAGGGCGGTGGCAATCTGGTAGAAGTTCCAGCCAAGGTTGGAGTCGAGAAGATAGAGAGCGGGGGGATGGTGTGTAACGAGTTCAAAGAGTTTCTCCACCGTGTCTTCGAGAAAGGCAGCAGCAGGGAGCCATCGGGTGCTCGCCAGGATCCTTCCTTCGGTTTGTTGTTTGTTATCCAAGAAGGCGACCATGTGGTTGCCTTGAGGAGTTGTTCCGATCTGCCAGCTGAGGCGTGCAATGTAGGCTTGGGGGTTTTGGTAAAGTATGCGCTGTTCTGCCATGCGTTTTTCAAATCCATAGCCGTAGTTGTTGTCGGGAACGGAAAGAGGGGTGAATGGTCCTTTGGCTGTGTCTGAGAAAACCATCACCGTGCTTGTGAAGAGAAACTTGATGTTAAATTTGTGGGTTATCCACGCAAGTTCACTACTCCACTCGTAATGAACGAGCCAGTTTTCGTTCTGTCTGCCTGTTGGCTGGGATGGTGCTGCTAGATGGAAGAGGACATGGGGGTCAATTTCTTGTATAAAGCTTTCCATGGCCATGTAGTTGTCGATGGGGATTTCTGCTCGGTTCCAGCCGTAAACTTCATGCCCTTTGCTTTCGAGGAAGGTTTTGAGTGCCTGTCCTATGGTGCCGTGGATACCAGTAATGAGGATACGCATGGTTTCTCCTTACCAGAGTCCGAAGAGCATCTTCTGCTCGAGGATGCCGAACTCTTGTTTCCATGGATAGAGTTTTCTT
>Ga0209691_1000079_pt1 | contig 68443 bp, 64 predicted proteins | sample YNPMSBMetaG_FD_187120 | JGI IMG/M metagenome (GOLD analysis project Ga0209691, IMG submission 187120) | Anoxygenic and chlorotrophic microbial mat microbial communities from Yellowstone National Park, USA - YNP MS-B MetaG (SPAdes) (version 2) ... | reverse complement strand
CTCCGCAGGAGCGTTGGAATACTTGACCTCATTTAAAAGGGATTGCGACGTCGATGTTTTGACAAGAGCTACATGGAGTTGGTAGATCCGTTGGAATACTTGACCTCATTTAAAAGGGATTGCGACTTTTATTAATTTTCCAGGTGTCAATATTTTTATTATTCTCGTTGGAATACTTGACCTCATTTAAAAGGGATTGCGACCTTTGCACTTCACTCACTTCACTATTCATTTTTTTCTGTTGGAATACTTGACCTCATTTAAAAGGGATTGCGACTTCAATGCGGAGCCAAAGGCTCCGCTAAAAATAAATTACGTTGGAATACTTGACCTCATTTAAAAGGGATTGCGACTTCCCAAGTCCCCACCAATAAACTAAAAGGAAAGGCGTTGGAATACTTGACCTCATTTAAAAGGGATTGCGACACTTTTTCTGCTGCATTCTATCTGGACGCCGAGCAGTCGTTGGAATACTTGACCTCATTTAAAAGGGATTGCGACCCTTTAATCTTTAATTTTAAAAATTTTTTTTTGCCTCCGTTGGAATACTTGACCTCATTTAAAAGGGATTGCGACTTTTAACTCCTCGGAGGTTAAAATGACCCCCTCCGGGGTTGGAATACTTGACCTCATTTAAAAGGGATTGCGACTTTAACTCTGACGCATATATATCGGTTACGTTTATGCATGTTGGAATACTTGACCTCATTTAAAAGGGATTGCGACAAAGCTCCAAAGGATTTCAATCCATATTTCTGACTTCTTGTTGGAATACTTGACCTCATTTAAAAGGGATTGCGACTACCTCCTAGTTGTTCAAGTGCATCTTTCGATGCTTGAGTTGGAATACTTGACCTCATTTAAAAGGGATTGCGACGGGAGCCTTTTCTTTAAAAAGAAGTGGAGACCTTTGTGTTGGAATACTTGACCTCATTTAAAAGGGATTGCGACCGAAACTCCCCTCAATTGCAAGATTAATAATTTCCCTTGGTTGGAATACTTGACCTCATTTAAAAGGGATTGCGACTTATGCATTGGAGTATTGTTAAAAAATGCTCTAAAATCAAAAAATGATACTCTGAAACTTCTATTGACAATTTCAGAGAATATCGAAAGCTTGACAATAATAGAATAACCAATTATCATAAAAATCTATGAATAAAATTAAACCCTACCGCCTTGTAAGAAAAAATATAAAGAAACTAATCCCCTATCAAGCTAAAGAAATTCCTTGTAAAATAAAGCTTGATGCTAATGAATCACCTTTTCCAGTTAAATTATCCGATTTTATTTCAGATATAAATATCCCTTTGAATAGATATCCTGATCCAGAGGCTCTTGCTTTAAGAAAAGCTCTTGGTAAAAAAGTTAAACTCAACTATAAAAAGCTTATTGTTGGCAATGGTTCTGATGAGTTAATCTATTATTTAATTGTCACATTTGGCGGACCTGTTCTTTATCCTGTGCCTACTTTTGCAATGTACAAGATAATTGCTCAATCTGTTGGAGTTGAACAGTTTGAATCCAAGCTTGATAAAAATTTTGATATAAAGGAAGAAGAAATCTTTAAAATTATAAAGCTAAAAAAGCCTCGATTAATCTTCCTAAGTTCACCCAACAATCCCACAGGTAATACTTTTTCCACTGATAAAATTTTAAAAATTATAGAATTTGCTAAAAAAAATTCTTCAATTGTTGTAATTGATGAAGCCTATCAGCCATTTTCAAGTAATAGAGGTTTTTTAACCTTTTTAAAAGACTATGATAACTTACTTATTCTTAGAACATTAAGTAAAATCGGATTTGCAGGATTAAGAGTAGGATATCTAATAGGGGATGAACAATTTTTACATGAGATAACAAAAGTAAAACTTCCATATAATCTTGACTCAATTACTCAATGTATTGCAACTGAGGCACTAAATAAATTTTATTCTCAAGTAAATAAATTCATATCCCAAATAGTTAAAGAGAGAGATAGACTTTACAGAGAACTTTTAAAAATAAAGGGAGTGAAAGTTTATCCATCGGAAGCAAACTTTATTCTACTTCAGATTAAAAATAGCAAAGAGGTATATAAAAGACTTATTAATGAGGGCATCTTAGTAAGGGAACTCTCTTCAACTATAAAAAATGCAATTAGAGTAACTGTTGGAACAAAGGATGAAAATGATGAATTTTTAAAGACTTTGAGAAGAATATTAGAGGAAACATTATGAGAAGGGCTTCTTTAAGCAGAAAAACAAAAGAAACAGATATTAAAATTGATTTCAATTTAGATGGCACAGGCAAAAATGATGTAGATACATCTATAGGCTTTTTAGACCATATGTTTGAGCTTTTTGCCTTCCATGGCGGATTTGATATAAAAATTGAAGCAAAAGGTGACATCCATGTAGATTTTCATCACCTTATTGAGGATTTAGGTATTGTATTAGGTAAATGCATTGATAAAGCCTTAGGAGAAAGAAAAGGGGTAAAAAGATATGGTTTTGCATCTATACCAATGGATGAAGCATTAGCTCAAGTTTCCTTAGACCTTGGAGGCAGAGCCTTTCTTGTTTATAATGTACCATTCAAAGGCTATATAAAAGATGTTGATATAAATCTTTTTGAAGAGTTTTTCAGAGCAGTTGTAAATAATGCAAAAATCAATCTGCATGTAAATGTACCTTATGGGAAGGATTTACATCATGTTGTTGAAGCAATCTTTAAAGCCTTTGCCAAGGCATTAAATGATGCAAGTAAAATTATTGGAGAAAATCTTCCCTCTACAAAAGGCCTCTTATGAACGAAGCATCCCCTAAAGTATCAATTCTTACATATACTCCATCCCCTGAGGAAGTTGTTGCTTTGTCTGCAAGACTTTGTTATAGTCCTGTAGGGATTGAAAAATTAAAGGAAAAATTAACAGAAGAAGAAAAGGAAAATTTAATTAATCTTTTAAGAGAAAGTGGTCATCTAAGTCCCTTTGAACATGTATCTTTTAGTTTTGCTATCGAGGGAATTTCTCGAGCCTGTTCTCATCAACTTGTAAGACACCGAATTGCCTCTTACAGTCAGCAATCCCAAAGATATGTAAGTGAAGAAAAAGGATTTGATTTCATAATTCCGCCTTCAATAAAAGAAAATGAGAAGATAAAAAAACTTTTTCTTGAAGCAATGAAATCTGCTCATGATTATTACTGTAAAATTTTAAAAGAACTTGAAACTCAAGGATTAAAGGGAGAGAAAGCACGACAGGATGCAAGATTTGTATTGCCAAATGCTGCAGAGACAAAAATAGTTGTAACAATGAATGCAAGAGAATTACTTCACTTCTTCAGAGTGCGTTGCTGCAATCGTGCACAGTGGGAAATAAGAGACCTCGCCATTGAGATGCTTAAAATTGTTAAAAAATTAGCCCCAAGACTTTTTAAAAATGCAGGTCCTGCCTGCTTATCTGGTAAATGTCCGGAAGGGAAATTTAGTTGTGGTCAAATACAACAAGTAAGGAAAAAATTTAAAAATCTGTGATATAATTCAATTTATGAGCATTATAGATATTATAGGGAATACACCATTAATAAGGCTGGATAAAATTAATCCAAATCCAAAAGTCATAATATATGGAAAATTTGAGGGTGCAAATCCTGGTGGTTCTATAAAAGACAGAACAGCTCTTTATCTAATAAAGGAAGCCGAAGAAAAGGGACTACTAACAAAAGATAAAATAATACTTGAACCAACTTCTGGAAATACAGGAATAGGACTGGCAATGATTGCAGCTGCAAAGGGATATAGAATAAAACTTGTCATGCCAAAGTGTGTAAGTGTTGAAAGAAGAAGAGTACTTGAAGCTCTTAGTGCAGAATTAATTCTTACTCCTTCAGAAGAAAGTACAGACGGAGCAATCAGGCTTGCCCATCAGATTTACGAAGAAGAGCCAGAACTTTATTTTATGCCAAATCAGTTTGATAATGAGGCTAATATAAAAGCACATTATGAAACAACTGGGAAAGAAATTATTGAACAAACTAAAGGAGAAATTACCCATTTTGTTGCTGGAATGGGAACAACAGGAACTCTCATGGGAGTAAGCAAGAGACTAAAAGAATTCAACAGTAATATTCAAATAATTGGAGTTGAACCTGTTGCAGGGCACAGGATTCAAGGATTAAAAAATATGTCAGAATCCATTGTTCCAAAAATTTTTGATCCTTCAAAATTAGATGAAAAAATTTATGTAAACGATGAAGAAGCCTTTGACACAACAAGAAAATTAGCCTTAAAAGAAGGAGTATTTGTCGGAATGTCTTCGGGTGCTGCAATGCATGTGGCATTGAAAAAAGCAAGTGAACTCCGAAGCGGAGTTATAGTAGTTATTCTACCTGACAGAGGAGATAGATATCTTTCAACTTCCCTTTTTGCATCTATCTGTAGCAAATGCCCTCCATAAAAATTTGAAAATTTTTACTTTTCCCTTTTATCTTCGTAATTTTCTTCTTTTTCTTCTTCAATTTTTATAGTAACATCTTTAACAAAATCAGGGCATTTCTGCCCTGCCTTAAGAGAAAACTGTTTTTGACAGGTTGCCCTCCATGCACATATAACGCACATTGGTTTTTGCTGATTCATAGTCGCCTCCTAATTTTTATACATACTGAAATAATGGTTTTATCCTATTATAACTTAATAGTGTTTGAAAGATGATAAGATAAAAAATTCTCTATTTCAAGTAACAATCTTACAGAAAGCTTAACTCTTTCTAAATATTTCAATTTCCATGTTGACATTTCATTGAGAATTTTTACAACTCCTCGGGACAATGATTTAATTGCTGTATCATTTGATGGGAAATTATTTAAAAAACAATTTTTACAAATTACAAAACCTTGTGAATAATAAATATCTCCATTCAGAGTATCTCTACAGAGTCCACAATTTTTAAAATCAGGAAGATAACCTAAAAGGCTTAATAATTTTAATTTTAAAAAAATAATGTGACTGGCATGGTTATTTTTTTCCTTTAGATAAAAAAGAGTATCTAAAAAAAGATAGAAAAGTTCATTATTTGGCTCTCTCTTGGGAAGAAATTGTAAAAATAATCTCAAGACTTCTGATATTTTTAAAAATAACTTGTAATTTTCTCTTATTACCTGAAAGGATTCTATTATGTCTGATTGAATTATTTTCTGAAGTTTATCTTCTCTTCCAATAAATGAGATTCGTGAGTAGGTTAGTGGTTCAAGGGAACTACCAAATTTGCTTTTTATTTTACGGGGACTTTTAGCAAAAAGATTGATTAACCCAAAATCTTTTGTAAAATAAGTAACTATTGAATCTGCCTCTCCATATGCATAATTTTTAAGAACTATTGCCTCAGAGGAGTAAATCATCCATTATTGAATATTGCCAAAGTCTTCAGGTTTTAAATTTTTAAGCCATTCCTCAAGTTCATCGGCTTTTCTTAGTTCAAAAATACCTTCCTCGACAAATATAGGAGCTTGAACTCTTAGTGCTATAGCTACAGCATCAGAGGGACGGGAGTCAACTGTTTTTTCTTTAATACCATCATGGACATAAATTAAAGCATAATAGGTATTATCAATTAAATCAGTTACAACAATTTTTGTAATACGGACTTCAAGGGCATCCAAAATATTTTTTATTAAATCATGAGTTAAGGGCCTTGGAGTTATAACTTTTCCCAAAGCTAAGGCAATTGAGTCTGCCTCTGGTTTGCCAATCCATATTGGGAGAGTTTCATCGCCATCAACTTGCTTTAATAAAAGAATATACATCCCACTTCTTGGGTCAAAAAGTAATCCCTCCACTTTCATTTCTATTAACATTTTAATACCCCAAAGATTTTAATAATATGTCTCTTTGTCTCCATTTTTTTCTTACCTTTACCCATACCTCAAGAAAAACTTTTATACCTAAAACTTTTTCAATATCAAGCCTTGCCTCTGTTGCAATTTTCTTTAATCTATCGCCCTTTTTTCCTATTATAATAATTTTTTGTCCCTCCCTTTCAACATAAATATTTGCTCCTATTGTAAGAATCCTATCAGACTCTTCCCATCTTTCAATATCTACAGCTACAGAATAGGGAATCTCATCTTCAGTATATTTCATAATCTTCTCTCTAATAAACTCAGCTACAATAAATCGTTCTGCTTGGTCTGTTATCATATCTTCAGGATAAAATTTATTACCCTGAGGCAAATAAAAGATAATTCTATCGATTAGCTTTTCTACTCCATCGCACTTAAGAGCAGAAATCGGAATTATTTCTTTAAAAGGAAAAATATCTTTATAAAGAGCAATTAATGGAAGAAGGCTCTTTTTGGTGACCGTATCTATTTTATTAATTGCTAAAATTACAGGAATTTTGACTTTCTTTAATATTTCTATAATCGATAAATCAGCTTCTTTGGGATTTTTTGGTTCAACCATTAAAATAATTATATCTACAATATCAATTGCTTCATAGGATTGTTTAACCATAAACTCACCAAGTTTATGTCTTGGTTTATGAATACCTGGTGTGTCAACAAATACTATTTGAGCATTAGGAAGTGTTTTTATTCCAATTATTTTATTACGGGTAGTCTGAGGCTTTTCAGTTACAATGGAAATTTTTTCTCCTAAAATAGTATTGAGAAGTGTTGATTTTCCCACATTAGGCTTTCCAATTAAGGCAGCATATCCAAATTTAAATTCTGTCATTGAAGACCTTCTAAGGAATTGCGAATTCTTTCTATACCCTTTGAAAGATTTTCCATATTTGTTGCATAAGATATTCTTATGTATCCCTCTGCACCAAAGGCAGAACCAGGAACCAAAGCAACCTGTGCTTTTTCAAGAAGATAAATACTTAAATCCATAGAAGATTTAATCTCCACTGATTCTATTTTTTTACCTAAAATTTGTTTCACATTAGGAAAAACATAAAAAGCTCCCTGTGGCATTTTACAGAATATACCAATGATATTGTTTAATTCATTTACAATATAATTCCTTCTTTTTTCAAACTCTTTTCTCATCTCTTCTACACAATCCTGAGGACCTTTTAATGCTGCTACTGCTGCTTTCTGAGCTATTGAAGTGGGATTTGATGTTGACTGACTTTGTAGATTTGTCATAGCCTTTATAATATCTGCTGGTCCTGCTGCATATCCTATTCGCCAACCAGTCATTGAGTGGGATTTACTTAATCCATTTACTACAATCGTTCTTTCCTTAATCTCATCACTAAATGAAGCTATACTTATATGCCTCATCCCATCATATATTAATTTTTCATATATTTCATCTGAAATTATGTAGATATTATTTTTCAAGGCTATCTCTGCTATTTCTTGAAGGACTTTTTCATTATAAATAAAACCTGTAGGATTGGAAGGAGAGTTTATGATTATTGCCTTTGTTTTATTTGTAATTTTTTCCTTTAATAACTCTGGACGAAGCATAAAATTGTCCTCTTCATAGGTTTCTAAGATTACTGGTGTGGCATCATTAAGTAAAACCTGGTCTGTATAGGATACCCAATAGGGTGCTGGTATGATTACTTCATCGCCTGGGCTAAAAAGTGCCTGAGCAATGTTATAAAGAGAATGTTTAGCGCCACAGGATACTAAAATATTTTCTTTTTCATATTTTATTTTATTGTCTTTTTCAAGTTTTTCAATTATTGCTTCTTTAAGTTCGTCTATTCCACCAACAGGAGTATATTTTGTAAATCCATCTTTAATTGCCTTTATTGCAGCCTCTTTAATATGCTCAGGTGTATCAAAATCTGGCTCTCCAACACCAAAATTTACTACATCAAATCCCTTAGCTTTCATTTCCTTTGCTTTTGAATCAACTGCAAGAGTTGGCGAAGGTTTAATCTTTTTTGTTCTTTCTGCAAGCATTATTCTTATCCTCCATTATTTTTTGTATTTTCTTATTGCTTTACTTCCCAAGGATATCAAAACTTCATAGGGAATTGTATTTGCCCAATCAGCAATATCCCATGCTGTTATTTTCTCATTGCCTGAAAATCCAAGGATTATTACCTCATCCCCTATAGAGACATCTTGAATCTCTGTCAGATCAATCATAGTTAAATCCATGCAAACTGTACCAACAACATTAGCCCTTTTGCCTTTAACAATCATCTTTGCTTTATTACTTAAAATTCTAAAATATCCATCGGCATATCCAATTGGAACTACTCCAATAAGGCTTTCTCTTTTTGTTATAAAAGTTTTTCCATAACTTATTGGTGTTCCCTTAGGTAATTTTCTTATATCAAGAATCTTAGTTTTTACGGTCATACAGGGAGTTAAATTAAAAGCATTTTCTGAAAGATCTTTATCATTATTATTTTTTGTATTATAACCATAAAGCATTATTCCAGGCCTAACAGCATCAAAGAGAGCCTCATGATAGAAAAGTGCAGCAGAGTTTGAAATATGAAAAGAGGGATTAATATTTAACTCTTTTAAATTTCTCTTTATTTTTTTTAATTTATTTACCTGTTTCATTGTCCATTGAAAATCTTCTGCCTTTGAAAGATGGCTCATTATTCCCTCTATCCTTAAATTTGGCATTTTGGCAATTTCTTTAATTTTATCAGTAATATTGTCGTGAATTCCAAGTCTTCCCATGCCTGTTTCAACCTTTATATGGACTGGCAGTATAGTGTTTCTTCGTTGTGCTTCTTTGGATAATTCCTTTGCATATTCTATATCGAATATGACAGGTGTTAGATTGTATTTAAATACTCCATCAACTTCTCTATCAAAAAGTAAAAGAATTAGAGATTTAATCCCAGATTCTCTTAGAATTAAGGCTTCTTCAAAAAAAGCAACTCCTAAGAAATCTACATGTTGATTTTCAAGAGCCTTTGAAATTTCTACTGCTCCATGTCCATAGGCATCAGCTTTAACAATAGCGATGATTTTTATGTTTGAGTTTACTCTTTTAACAAGAGCTTTTATTTTTTGGAAATTATTAATTAATGCCTTTAAGTCTATCTCTGCCTGAAGAAATCTGCTCACATTTACTTTTTCTCTTCATCCTTCTTTGGTGTTACATCAATCTCGTCTTTTTCACTTGTTGCTTTTTTGAAGTTTTTTATGGCTTCTCCGATTCCTTTTCCTATTTGTGGAAGTCTTGTAGCCCCAAAAAGAACTATCACGATTACAAGAATTATAAGTAACTCCTGTGTTCCTAAGCCAAACATTTTATGCCTCCCTTTGTGAAAATTTTTAAATCTTCCTCTGTGTTTATATTAATAAAAGATAACCCTTCTTTATCAAAATTTGCAACATCAATTAACTGAGAATAATTGTCATGAAGAAGTTTTATCATGCTTAGTTTGTCTTGTTTAAGAAGATATTCTAATTCATATAAGAGTTTTTTTGAATAAATCCCAGGCAAAGGATATATTTTACTCTGATATAATGGAACCGTTATTATACTTTTTTGAGTTCTATGTCTCTCAAAAAGTTCGTAAATGACTTCTTCTTTAACAAAAGGCATATCACAGGCAAAGGCAAATATGTCATATTTTGCATTTGTTAAAGCAACATGAATTCCTGCCATGGGACCCTTAAAGGGATAAATATCTCCAAGAAGAGGAATGCCAGTATAAAAATATAAATCTGGGAAATTAGTGACAATATAAATTTCTTCAAATATATCCCTTATTTTTGAGACAAGAATGTCAATTAACCTTTTATCATTCAAAGAAATCAAACATTTATTTACTTTCATCCTTGAGGACTTTCCACCTGCGAGTATTACTCCTGTGAGAGGAATTTTATAATACAAGGGCACCTAAATATCCTACAACTCTATCATAATCTCTGCTTACTTCAGCAGAGGTAGCATATTTTACTATTTGAACCTCTTTGGCACCTAATAACTTAGTAGCATAAAGCATTATGACTGTTGATAGAAATCCGCACATAGAGATTTTATTTTTTAAAACAGTATTATAAAGTCCCTCTGGATCAAAATTTTTTATTTTTTCAATTGCTAAGGCATCAACCTCTCTTGCAAGATCATCAGGTAGATAATGGCTCATATCTGTACTTGAGATTAAAATTACTTTTTCATTAAGCTTAAGGGCTTGAATAGACTCAGAAATAGTTTTTGCAAGAGCTATACAAGACTTTAAACTAACCATTTTAATGGCAATTGGGATTATTTTAGCATCTGAATTAGTTTTATAGATAAAAGGAAGTTGCACTTCAAGGGAATGCTCATAAATATGAGCCTGGATATCTTCTTTGGCATATTCACTATTCTCTATGATTTTTTTTGCCAATTCAGTATGAATTTTTATTTTTCCAAGAGGAATTTCCCATTCTCCTTCAGTCATTATTGCAATATCACTGCCATAACCAGTATGATTTGGTCCTAACAGAATATATATATCCTTTGGTTTAATCTTGGTATATACAGCACCGGCTACATTGCCTGAATAGACATAGCCAGCATGGGGACAGATTGCACCATAGGCATTTAAATTACCGCTTTTTGGCATGTATTCTTCTAATTCATAAAGAAGTTCTCTTTGATTGACTGGATAAAAATATCCAGCTACTACTGGTTTTCTTGTATACATTTTAAATTTCCTCTTCTGTTTCTGTACCCATATATCTATCTGTAAAATCAAGGAATCGTGTATAATCACTCAAGAATGTGAGATAAACAGTATCAGTGGGACCATTCCTTTGTTTTGCTACTATTACCTCTGCTTTACCTTTGTTTGCAGGATTTTTTTTGTTGTATACTTCATCTCTGTAAAGGAAAATTATAACATCAGCATCCTGTTCAATTGCTCCTGATTCTCTAAGATTTGCAAGAGTAGGTCTTCTATCGGTAGTTTTTTCTACGGATCGATTTAGCTGACTTAATGCAATAACTGGCACTTTGAGTTCCTTTGCCATTGCTTTTAAAGAACGAGAAATTTCTGATATTTCCTGTTCTCTTCTGTCATAGGCTGTTCTACTTCTCATCAACTGTAAATAGTCTATTATGATAAGACTTAGTTTTCCTTTTTCCATTTTTAATCTTCTTGCCTTTGCTCGTATTTCAAGAACACTCATTTGGGAGGAATCATCAATATATATTGGAGCTTCACTAAGTCTAACAGCAGAATCAGTAAGTCTTTCCCAATCTCTTTTGCTAATAAATCCCTTTCTCAAAGCAGAAGCATTAACCATTGAGAGGGAACTTAAAAGTCTCATGGCAATCTGTTCTTTAGACATCTCAAGACTAAAGAAAGCAACAGGTTCTCCAAGTTCAACACCTACATGCTGAGCTATATTAAGAGAAAAAGCTGTTTTACCCATCCCAGGTCTTCCACCAATAATTATTAAATCTCCAGGTTGAAATCCTGATGTTAATTCATCTAAATCTTTGAATCCTGAAGGAACACCGGTAATTACAGCTTTCCTCTCATACATACTTTCAATTATCCTAAAAGTTTGTTTGACCACATCCTTCATTTGATAAAAATTTGTATTAGTCCGTTTTTCAGAAATTTCAAAAATTAATCTTTCTGCATAATCAATCATCTCTTCAGCATCTTCTGGTTCTTCATAAATTTTTGTTGCAATTTCCGTACATGCTCGTATAAGTGATCTAAGAAGAGCCTTTTCTCTAACTAATTTTGCATGATATCGAATGTTAGCAGAGGTTGGAACAACAGTTGCAAGAGTACTTAAATATGATAATCCTCCAACTTCTTCAAGTTCACCTTTGTCCTTTAAGTGTTCAGTTATAGTAATGAGGTCTATTGGTTCATTTTTATCGAAAAGTTCAAGCATAGCAAGATAAATCTTTCGATGAGCTTCTCTATAGAAATCATCGGAAGACAAAATCTCTATTGCTTTTGTAATTGATTCTCCTTCAAGTATGATAGCACCTAACACAGCCTGTTCAGCTTCAAGACTCTGGGGAGGAAGTCTGTCAACAGCACTTTCTATGTTTCTTAAATAAGCCATTACTCTGGAATTATGGTTACTTTAACTTTGGCTGTAATATTTTCGTGGAGTTTGACTTCAACTTCATATTCACCAATTCTTTTAATTGGCTCTGAAACAGTGATTTGTTTTTTATCAATAGCAAACCCTTCCTTTTCAAGAGCATTAGCTATATCTTTTGAAGTTATTGAACCAAAGAGTTTTTGGTCTTCTCCAGCCTTTGCTGAAATTTTTAGATTGACCTGAGATAATCTTTCAAAAATACTTTGAGCATCCTGTCGTTTTTTCTTTGCTTCTTCTTCAATTTTTTTCTTTTGATATTCAAGAAGTTTCATATTTTTTTCATCAGCTAAAAGGGCAAGCCCCTTGGGAAAAAGAAAATTTCTTGCATATCCGTCTTTTACATTGACAATCTGACCTGCTTTACCTAAATTTGGAATATCTTCTTTGAGTATAACTTTCATTTGCCCTCCTATGAAAAATTTTTTACACTTTAATATATCATAACATAAAAAAAGGGCAGAGTCAGAACTCTGCCCCGAATAATGTTTAATAAATCTTTTTATTAATACATATCAGGTGATGGCATAGGAGGTTTCTTTTCTTCTTCTGGAATTTCAGCAACCAATACTTCTGTGGTAAGCATTAATCCTGCTACAGAAGCAGCATTCTGAAGAGCTGTTCTTGTAACTTTTGTTGGATCAATAATACCAGCTTCCATCATATCAACAAATTTTTCTGCATAGGCATCGTATCCGTAATTGATATCTTTATTTTCTTTTACCTTTTCAACAATCAGAGTTGCTTCGACTCCTGCATTAGCAATAATCTGTTTGATCGGCTCTTCAAGAGCTTTTTTGATTATCTCAACTCCTAACTGCTGATCATGATTCTCAAGTTTGAGATTCTTTAAAGCTTTCTGACATCTAAGAAGTGCTACACCTCCACCAGGAACAATTCCTTCTTCAACAGCTGCTCTTGTAGCATTTAGTGCATCCTCAACTCTTGCCTTCTTTTCTTTCATCTCGGACTCTGTGGCTGCACCAACATTTATTCTTGCAACACCACCTGCAAGTTTAGCAAGACGTTCCTGGAGTTTTTCGCGGTCATAATCAGATGTTGTTTCGTCGATCTGGACTTTAATTTGTTTGATTCTTGCCTGAATCTTTTGTGGATCTCCGGCTCCTTCAACAATAGTTGTATTGTCTTTGTCAACTATAATTTTCTTTGCTTTTCCAAGATCTTCAATCTTTATATTCTCAAGTTTGAGCCCTATATCTTCTGAGATAACTGTTCCTCCAGTAAGAATAGCAATGTCTTCAAGCATTGCCTTTCTTCTTTCACCAAATCCAGGAGCTTTTACTGCACATACCTGTAAGACTCCTCTTAGTTTGTTAACAACCAATGTGGCAAGAGCCTCGCCTTCTACATCTTCTGCAATTATTAAAAGAGGTTTTCCCATCCTTGCAATCTGTTCAAGAATGGAAAGAAGGTCTTTCATGCTTGAAATCTTTTTATCGTGAATTAAAACAAAGGCATCTTCAAGGATACATTCAAGTCTTTCGGGATCAGTTATAAAATATGGAGAAATATATCCACGATCAAACTGCATTCCCTCAACTATGTCAAGGGTTGTTGCCATACCTTTTGCTTCTTCAACAGTAATAACACCATCTTTACCCACTTTATCCATCGCTTCAGCTATAAGTTCACCAATGGAGGAATCATTATTGGAAGAAATTGTTCCAACCTGAGCAATCTCTTTTTTGTCTACAACAGGTTTCGATATCTTCTTTAATTCTTCTACAACTGCTTCAACAGCCTTATCAATACCTCTTTTAAGATCCATTGAATTTGCGCCAGCAGAGACATATTTAAGTCCTTCTTTATAAATTGCATAGGCTAATACTGTTGCAGTGGTTGTTCCATCTCCTGCTACATCTGAAGTTTTTGATGCCACTTCACGAACAAGTTGAGCTCCCATATTTTCAAAGGGATCTTTAAGGTCTATCTCTTTTGCTACTGTTACACCGTCTTTTGTAACATTAGGAGAACCAAACTTTCTCTCAATAACCACATTCCTTCCTCTTGGTCCCAAAGTTGCTTTAACTGCATCAGTTAAAATTGTTATTCCCCTTAAAACTGCTTGTCTTGCTGCATCTCCAAATATTAACTGCTTTGCTGCCATATCATCCCCTCCTTTTAAATTTTTATTTTTCTATGATTCCTAATATTTCTTCTTCTTTAATAATTAAATATTCAACATCATCGACTTTAATTTTTGAACCAGCATACTTGTCAAATAATACAGTGTCTCCGACTTTTACTTCTTTTACTTCTGAACCGATTTCAATGACTGTTCCTTTTTGTGGTTTTTCCTTTGCAACATCTGGAACATAAATTCCTCCTGGTGTTTTTTCAAGCTCCTCCGAGGAATACTTAACTACAACTCTGTCTTTTAATGGTTTAATCTTCATATCCTCCCTCCTTCTTTATTTTTATTTTGTTAGCAACTAATGTTATCGAGTGCTAATATAACCTGATTTAATAAATATAAGCAAACTTAAATTTAAAGATATATGGCTTTTTTATGACGATTTTTAGTAAATATCTTTAATTTTTTATTTTTTGCTCTATTTTGCTTGAAAAAATTTTCTCTTTTTATTGCAATTTTTTAATATTAAACTCAGGTCTATATTTATAAATCATAAATTTTTCTTATTTTAATTAACTTTTTAGGTGTTCACAAATTCGGATTTTGTAACGAACCTTTGAGGTGACTGAAAAAAATACAAAGCCTAACGACATTAAATGTCACTGTAAGAGAAAGAAAGCCTTTCTTCAATCAGCAAATTTAGAAAACTTTTTATATATAAAAATTATATTATGAGTTTAATCAAGTAAATTGAGTAACTCGTTTGTTTTAGTTTCGAGATTTCTCAGCTTTTTTTTTGTTTCCTCAAGAATTTTCTTGGTTTCTTCGAGTTCATCGGCAACATAAAAACAGGCAAGTATAGCTGCTCTTAAAGGTGTAAGATTTGGATTTTGCTCATAAACTTTTCTAAGTTTTTCATCTACATAGGCAGCTAAACTTTCCACATATTCAGGAGGTTTTTCTCCTTTTATAGTATATTTTTGCCCTAAAATATAAACTTCAGTTTTATACATTTGACTCCAGATCGAGTTCTTTTAACAATTCTTCAATTTGTTTTTTTATGATTTCTCTCTCTGATTGCAAATTTTCTATTTCCTGATTTTTTGTTTTTATAATTTCCTCAAGATTTGCAATTCTTTTTTGAAGTTCTTCCTTTTCTGCTTTAAGCATTTTGATCTTATCAATAGCGAATTGAATTTTTTGGTCAATCATCGTTTTCCTCCTCTAATTTTTATTATTTGTGAAATTTTTTCGGGTGAAATAGTTTTATTTATTCTTTGATATTCAAAATATGAAACTAAAACCCTCTGTACATATGCCCGTGTTTCGCCATATGGAATATCCTCTATAAATTCGTCTATGCTATTATAATCAATATTTTTAATCCATAATGAAACCACATTTTCTCCAGCATTGTATGCAGCAACAGCAAAAGCTATATATCCAAATTCTTCAATTAGTTTTTTTAAATAATGAGTTCCTATGGTAATATTTTTCTCTGGATCAAAAAGTTCTTGTGCCTGCTGAATGTTTAACCCTATTCTTTTACCCTCTCTTTTTGCTGTATCAGGCATTAGTTGCATAAGTCCAATAGCTCCTGCAGGTGATATTGCAAATCTATCGAATCTTGACTCTTCTCTCATAATTGCAAAAATAAGATTTGGATCAATCTCAAATCTCTTAGAGACATTAGTTACAATTTCTCTATATGATTGGGGATATAAGAGTTCTTGATAATTAAATCTATTAGGGAATCTTGATATAAGTCTTACAGAAGTAGCATAATCTCCAAGATTGTAAAGTATTCTGCTGTAAAAAGGAATGTTTTCATTATCTTTATTATTTTTTATCAAACTTTTTAATTCTCTTAAAGCCTCTTCTTTAAAGCCTGCCTTTGAAAGTAATTCAACTCTTAAAGGAAAATTTTTATTGCTATTATTAAGAGATAATGGTTCCGGTATATATGTTATCTTTTCTTTTAAAAACAAAAGGTACGAATAAATATCTCCAGGTTGAAAGGATAGGGAGTATTGTTTTGTTGCAAAAACTCCCTTTCCTTCATTAGCTTTCTCTAACCAATAAATATACTTGAGTTTCCCATAGGATGAATAGAGTTCTTTAAAAATCTTCTTTGCTTCATCATATTGACCTGTTCTATAGTAAGTCCATCCTAAATACCACAATGCCTCTTCTTTATAAGAGGGATATAACTCAATGACTTTTTTTAATAAATTAATTGCTTTTTCTGTATCGCCTGTTCTTCTTATAATATTTGAATAGTTTATTAATAAGTCACCAATTCTCTGGTCTGCAGATTTAATATACTCTCTCATCTCTCTTTCAAAAGTAAAAAAATCTCTTGCCCGAAGGAGTGATCTGCCTCGCCAGTAGTTGTCTCCAAATTTTTTAAAAATTTCTGCACTTTCACTGTATCTTTTTTGCATAAAAAGGCTATAACCAAGGACAGATAAAATTTCCTCATTTTTTTGATTCTTTAATCTTAATAAAGCCTCTTTTAAATATTTTTCAGACTCTTTAAACATATAGGCATTGTTTAATGCCTTTGCTTTAATTATTAAATCATTTATAGTTATGTCTTCCTTTGACAGTTCTTTTTCAGCTTTATCAGCAAAAGATGAAGATGTTAAAAATATCTCTTTAAATAACTTTTTTGACTTTTCAAGATTTCCCTTTTCTTTTAAATACTGAGCAAACTCAAACTTTACTGCTAAATCTTCAGAATAATCATTTATATATGTTTGATAAAACCTTTCAATATCGGTGATATTTAATTTACTAAAAATTTTTATTTCCTCTCTTCTTACATCTTTTAAAATAGAGGAGGATGGATAATTTCTTTTAATTTCCGATAAATCCATAAGTGCTTCATTATATTGCCCAAGTCCAATATAACTTTTTGCTCGCCAAAAGAGGATATAGTCTCCAATTTCTTTTAATTGTGGTAATGCCTTTGTAAAATTTTTTTCAGCAAGTGAAAAATTTCCTAAATCTAATGCTCTTTTACCTTCTATAAGATAGTTTAAAGCAGGAAACTCAGATAATATTGAAGATGGCAGACTAATCATCAACAAAAGTATAAATAATAACAAACAGTTTTTCTTCATTTTATACCTATTCTATTGAGATAAAATTCATAATTTTTTCTAACATCTTCTATGTTATCTCCACTGAACTTTTCTAAAAAAGTCTGAGCTAAAGACCATGCAAGGACTGCTTCTCCGATTACACTCGCAGCAGAAACTGCGCATATATCAGACCTTTCATAGGCTGCATCAACCCTCTCTTTTGTAAATACATCTATTGATTTCAAAGGTTTTCTTAATGTTGGAATAGGCTTCATTGTAGCTTTGATAACGATTGGCATGCCATTACTCATGCCACCTTCTATTCCACCCATGTGATTTGTCTTTCTATAAAAAAAACCGTCATAAAAAATCTCATCCATAACTTCAGAGCCGAATTTTTTTGAAATATCAACTCCATCGCCTATTTCTACTGCCTTTATTGCTTGAATGCTCATAAATGCTTGAGCTATAATGCCATCAAGCTTTCTATCCCAATGAACATAACTGCCAAGACCTGGTGGAACACCAACTGCAAAAACTACAAATCTTCCACCAAGGCTATTGCCATTCTTTATTGCTTCATCAATTAATTCTATCATTTTATTTTCAATTTGAATAAAAGGGCATCTAACCTTTGAAGATTCAGCCTTTGTATGAAGTTCTAATAAATCATCTTCTTTTAGTTGGGAAATTTCAATCTCTAAATTTACAGAACCAATTCCACATACAAAACTTCCAATAAAAATATTAAACTCTTTTAAAAATTTTTTTGCTACAGCCCCTATTGCAACCCTTATGGCAGTTTCTCTTGCTGAAGAACGTTCAAGTACATTTCTTATGTCAGAATGTCCGTATTTTAAAAATCCTGCTAAATCTGCATGACCTGGTCTCGGCTTTGTAATAGGTGTTATAGAACCTTCAAATTGACTTTCAGAATTCATTGTCTTTTCCCAGTTATTCCAATCTCTATTTTTAATATATAAAGCTATAGGTGAACCGATAGTTTTACCCCATCTTATTCCTGAAAGAATCTCTACTTCATCAGATTCTATTTTCATTCTTCCACCCCGACCATATCCACCTTGTCTTCTTTTGAGGTCAATGTTGATATCATCTTTAGAAATAAAAAGTCCTGCAGGCATACCTTCTATTATGCCTACAAGACATTTACCATGAGACTCCCCTCCACTAAGAAATCTAAGCATAGCCCTATTTTAAATTATATTTACCTTTTTTTTCATCAGCAAAATAAACTAATTTTTTCCCTCCTAAATGCATTGGGATAGTATCTTCAATCCACATTTTTTTCTTGAAAAGTTCTTCATTCGCTGTACTCAAAAGAACCTCTGATAGAAAACCATAGCACTCACCTGCATCTATTGTTTGAACTAATTTGCATTCAATAAATCCTGCACAACCATCTATCAAAGGGGCATATATTTTTTGAGCTTTTATTTTCTTCAACCCAGCTTCTTTAAATTTATCAACTTTTCTACCAGTCTTACTACCACAAATCCAAATTGCCTTTTCCATTTTTTTTGTTGGGATGTTAATTGCAAATTCTCCTGTTTCCATAATTAATTCTGCTGTATAATGCTCCTTTGATACAAAAACAATAACCATTGGTGGTTCCTCTGAAGCAGGAGTTGCCCAAGCACAGGACATAACATTTTCCCTCCCTTCTTTACCAATAGATGTAAGAAGAAATACTACCTTAGGATGAAGCAGTCGATAAAATTCTTCCTTAAGAATTTTCATCTTTAACACCCCAAATTTTATTTTATTTTACAATTATATCAATTTTAAGGTAAAATGACTTTATGAATGGACAGACTAAGGAGACTTGGAAAACTATCCTTATATGGTTAGTTATTGGTGTATCTATTATAGCGCTTTTTAATCTTTTTAGTGCTCCTCAGAAAACAGAAAAAGAAATAATATTTTCCGAATTTTTACTAAAACTTCAAGACAGCCAGGTAGCTGAAGTTCAAATCAAAGAGAATACTATAACAGGGAAGCTAAAAGATGGAACTCAATTTAAAACTTATTATATCAATTATCCAGACCTTGTAAAAGAGCTTTCTAATCAGGGCGTAAAATTTTCAGTCAAACCCCCAGAGCAGACTCCATGGTATGTGAATTTTCTTATTTCATGGGGACCTATTATTTTCCTTATATTTCTGTGGATTATGTTTATGAAACAAATGCAAGCAGGGAGTTCTCGCGCCATGTCCTTTGGTAAAGCAAGAGCAAGAATGATTTCCAATAAATCTATAAAAGTAACCTTTGCAGATGTTGCAGGGATTGAAGAAGTAAAGGAAGAAGTAAAAGAAGTTGTTGATTTTCTTACAAATCCTCAGAAATATACAAAAATTGGCGCTAAAATTCCTAAAGGTATTTTATTAGTTGGTCCTCCTGGAACAGGTAAAACCCTTCTTGCAAAAGCAATTGCAGGAGAAGCGGGTGTTCCCTTTTTCTCCATATCTGGTTCAGATTTTGTTGAGATGTTTGTTGGTGTTGGCGCAAGTAGAGTAAGAGACCTCTTTGAACAGGGAAAGAAAAATGCTCCCTGTATAATCTTTATCGATGAAATTGATGCTGTTGGAAGACAAAGAGGTGCTGGATTAGGAGGTGGACACGATGAAAGAGAACAAACATTGAATCAGTTACTTGTTGAAATGGATGGTTTTGAAAGCAATGAAGGTATTATAGTGCTTGCAGCCACAAATAGACCTGATGTTTTAGACCCTGCATTACTAAGACCTGGAAGATTTGACCGTCAAATTGTTGTGCCTTTACCCGATGTAAAAGGTAGGCTTGAGATACTCAAAGTACATACTAAAAAAGTTCCATTAGGCGATGATGTAGACCTTGAAAAAATTGCAAGAGGAACTCCAGGTTTTTCAGGGGCAGATATATCAAATCTTGTCAATGAAGCAGCGCTTTTAGCAGCAAGAAGAAATAGTGAAAAGGTGTACATGATTGATTTTGAATCTGCAAAGGACAAAGTTTTAATGGGAGTTGAAAGAAAAAGTATGGTTTTAAGTGAAGCAGAAAGAAAAATTACAGCCTATCACGAAGCTGGACATGCTCTTGTTGCAAAACTTACACCATCTACAGATCCTATCCATAAAGTAAGTATTATTCCAAGAGGTAGAGCCCTTGGTGTTACTCAACAGCTTCCCCTTGATGACAGATATACCTATTCAAAAGACTATCTTTATGGAACCCTAAAAGTGCTTCTTGGAGGAAGAGTTGCTGAAGAAATTGCTCTTCAAACAATGACAACAGGAGCAGGCAATGACCTTGAAAGAGCTACAGAACTTGCAAGAAAAATGGTAACAGAATGGGGTATGAGCGAGAGAATGGGACCACTTACCTTTGGTAAAAGAGAAGAACATGTATTTTTAGGAAGAGAAATTGCCAAACACAGGGATTACTCAGATAAAACAGCAGAAGAAATTGATGAGGAAACAAAAAGAATCGTAACAGAAGCCTATCATCAAACAAAGGAATTGCTTGAAAAAAATAGAAATCTCCTTGATGCTATAGCTAAAGCTCTATTAGAGAGAGAAACTCTTGAAGCAAATGAAATAGACCAGATAATCTTAGAAGCAAAAGTAGCTGCATGAAAATCAGTTTTCGAAAATTTCTCTTTGATTTTTCAAAAAAAACTTATATTATGGGAATTCTGAATGTAACTCCAGATTCTTTTTTTGACGGTGGCAAATACATTAATTTTAAAAAAGCAGTAGAAAGAGGATTGCAGATTGCTGAAGAAGGAGCAGATCTCATTGATATAGGAGGAGAATCAACTCGTCCTGGTGCTGAACCAGTGTCAGTTGATGAAGAATTAAAACGAGTAATACCTGTTATAGAGAGTCTTTCAAAAAAAATCAATATTCCAATTTCTATCGACACCTATAAAGCAAAAGTAGCTGAAGAAGCAATAAATGCAGGAGCTACAATTATTAATGATATAAGTGGACTTAGATTTGACCCTCAAATGCCCTATATAGCAGCTAAATATGATACCCCTGTTGTTATAATGCACATAAAGGGAACTCCGAAAAATATGCATGTAAATCCTGTATATGATGCCCTTATACCAGAAATTACAGAGTATTTAAGAAACTCAATAGTGATTGCAAAAAATGCAGGGGTTAAAGAAAACAATATTATCATTGACCCTGGAATAGGATTTGGTAAAAAACCAGAACACAATTTACTAATAATAAAAAATCTTAAAGAATTCGCCAATCTTGGTAAACCAATTCTTATAGGTGTATCAAGAAAAAGTTTTATTGGGAAAATTTTAGATGATGCTCCTGCAGAGCAAAGACTTGAAGGCACAATGGCAGCTGTAGCAGTATCAGTTATAAACGGAGCTAATATTGTAAGGGTTCACGATGTTAAAGAAACTGTAAAAGTTGTTAAAGTTGTCGACGCTATAAGATTTGGTCGAATTCCTACTACATCTTATTAGGAGCTTTAACTCCTAAAATTTTTAGTCCGTGCTTAAGTACAAACATTACTGCCTTACATAAAGAAAGCCTTGCATCTGTTAAATCTTTGTCTTCTGTTATTACTCTGAACTTATGATAATAAGAATGAAATTCACCTGCAAGTTCCTGTAAATAAAAAGTTATTCTGTGAGGTTCTCTTAAATTCGCAGACAATTCAAAAATCATTGGATATGTTAGCACTTTTTTAATAAGTTTTAATTCATCTTCGTTAAAAAATTCACCGTAAAAATTTTCAGGCTCATAATTAGCTTTCTCAAAAATACTATTTATCCTTGCATGGGCATATTGAACATAATAGACGGGATTTTCCTGGGACTGTTTTTTGGCTATTTCCACATCAAACTCCAGATGGCTATCGTGTCTTCGGGTAAGAAAAATAAATTTAGTAGTATCCGCACCTATTTCATCAATAAGCTCCCTTAATGTAACAAAAGTTCCAGCTCTTTTTGACATTTGTACAGGTATGCTATCTCTAAGTAAATTTACCATCTGGATTAGCAAAATTTTTAATTGCGATGGATTCATCCCCAAAGCCTGAACTGCAGCAGTTACTCTTTTTATGTAGCCATGATGATCTGCTCCCCATATATTTATTAATTCATCAAAGCCTCTTTCGATTTTATTTTTATGGTAAGCAATATCAGAGGCAAAATATGTATAAGTACCATCACTTTTTACAACAACTCTATCTTTTTCATCTCCGAAAGCTGTTGAACGAAACCATAAAGCACCATCTTTTTCATAAATAAAACCAAGTTCTTTAAGTTTAATTAGAGTCCTTTGAACTTCTCCTGTGTGAAAAAGTTTTCTTTCGCTTACCCATTTATCAAAAATAACACCAAAATCTTCAAGATCCCTTTGAATTTCTGCAAGAATTTTTTTATAGGCAAAATCTATCAGAAAACCTCCTACTTCATCAAAGCTTTTTTCTTTTAAATGTTCTCCGTAGGACTCATAAATTTCTTTTGCGAGTTCATTAATATATTCTCCTTTATAGCAATCCTCAGGAATGGGCATATCTTTACCGAATATTTTCTGAAGAGCAATATATACACTTAATCCTAAAAGTTCAACCTGTCGTCCAGCGTCATTTATATAATATTCTGTTGATACATCAAATCCTGCCTCTTTTAGGATATTAGCTAAAGCCTGTCCAACTGCGGCTCCTCTTCCATGGCCAAGATGCAAAGGTCCTGTTGGATTAGCACTAACAAACTCAATTTGAATTTTTTTACCCTTTCCAATATTTTGAGTAAAAAATTCATTACCTTTATTTAATAATTCATGAAGTTTTGAGATTACAAAATCTCTTTTAAATTTAAAGTTTATAAATCCAGGATTGGCTATTTCGATATTATCAAAAATATCCCTCTCAAGATTATTCTTAATCTCCTCTGCTATTTTTATTGGAGGCTTCCTTAGCACTCTGGCAAGTTCCATTGCAATAGGAGTACTTAAATCACCAAAGGATTCGTTTTTTGGCGTTTCAAGCTCAACGTTTATTGATTTATCAAGATTAAAAATTTTTAAACAACTTATAATTCTATTTCTTACTTCCTGATGCATAAGAATTAATTATACTTGAAAAATGACCTCTTTATCAAATAAATCAAAAACAATTTTTTGGAACTTCAGGATTTGATAATAAGCAATCTTAAATGCTAAAAAATAATAGGAATCTTCAAAGGATTTAAAAATTAAAGGTAATAATTATTACTCTGTTAAATAAATGGGGCGGATGACGGGACTCGAACCCGCAGCACCTGGAGCCACAGTCCAGCGCTCTAACCTTTGAGCTACATCCGCCAACGCGCCTGGAGGGATTCGAACCCCCGGCCCACTGCTTAGAAGGCAGTTGCTCTATCCGACTGAGCTACAGGCGCAACAGTTATATTTTAAAAATTTTATCCACTATAATGCAACCTGTCTACATTCCTCAAAAAAATAATATCTCTAAAGAAATCTTGTTCCCTGAGATTACCAATTGTATCCCAAAAATAAATTCTTTATTTTTATTTAAAAGGAGTTTGAAGGACAAGATCCCTCAAAGGTTATAAAAGAACTTATAGAAAAAATTAATGCCTTGCCCATCCGCAAATTATTCCATGAATTTTCTATCGGCAATTTTAGGATTTAAAAAAATATTGACAAATTTTTATAGATTTTGTATGCTTAATTTATCAACTAATTACCCTCCTCGGAAGGGTTATATATATTTAAAAAGTGAAAAAAGTCCTTAAAAAATCAATAAGCGAGGTAATATTATGGATAATAATACTATTCCAATTTCTATTTCTGAGCTAAAGCAAAAAAAAATTCCAGAACTAATGGAGATGGCAAGCACTTTAAACATTGAAAATGCCACCTCGCTTAAAAAACAAGATCTCATTTTTGCAATCCTTCAGAGTCAGATTGAAAAGATAGGAACTGTCTATGGATCAGGAGTCCTTGAAATCCTTCCAGAAGGATTTGGTTTTTTAAGAAGTCCAGATTACAGTTATCTTCCAAGTCCTGATGATATTTATGTTTCTCCCTCCCAGATTAGAAAATTTGGATTAAGAACAGGAGACCTGATTACAGGACAAATAAGACCTCCAAAGGAAAATGAAAGATATTTTGCTCTTCTTAAAGTTGAAACAATTAATGGGAAGCAAGTTGAAGAAATCATTACAAGACCTCTTTTTGATAACTTAACTCCCTATTATCCGACTGAAAAAATTAATCTTGAATACAATCCAATAGATTATTCAACAAGAGTGATGGATTTACTTACCCCTGTTGGAAAAGGTCAGCGTGGTCTTATAGTTGCTGCTCCAAGAACAGGCAAAACAATGCTTCTTCAGTCAGTTGCAAAGGCAATAAAAAAGAATCATCCTGAGATATATCTTATTATTTTGCTCATTGATGAGAGACCTGAAGAAGTGACAGATTGGAAAAGACAGGTTACAGGCGCAGAAATAATTAGTTCTACCTTTGATGAGCCTGCTAACAGGCATTGTCAGGTTTCAGAGATGGTTATTGAAAGGGCAAAGAGACTTGTAGAGGAAGGTCAAGATGTTGTAATATTACTTGACAGTTTAACAAGACTCGCAAGAGCTTACAATGCTATAACACCTGCAAGTGGAAAGGTACTTTCTGGTGGATTGGAGGCAACTGCACTTCAAAAACCAAAGAGATTTTTCGGTACAGCAAGAAATATTGAAGAAGGTGGCTCTATAACAGTTATTGCTACAGCTCTTGTTGAAACAGGAAGCAGAATGGATGATGTTATTTTTGAAGAGTTTAAGGGAACAGGTAATATGGAAGTTCATTTAGATAGAAAACTTGCTGACAAAAGAATCTTCCCAAGCATTGATATTGGCGCTTCTGGTACAAGAAAAGAAGAATTACTTTTACCACCTGATGTTCTAAACAAAGTATGGATTTTAAGAAAAGTTTTAAGTACACTTAGCCCTATTGAAGCAATGGAGTTTTTATTAAGCAAACTTAAAGGAACAAAATCAAATAAAGAATTTCTTGAAATGATGAATAAATGATGAAAACTGAAGATTACTGTTTCGTATGTGGCGTTAGGAATCCGAAAGGTATAAAAGCTGTATTTAATCATGGACAAGGCAAGTCCTTTTCAGAATTAACTCTTTCTGATGAATACCAGGGATGGAGCGGAATAATTCATGGAGGAATCATATCAGCCCTCCTTGATGAAGCATGTGTTTATGCTGGAAACTCTCTTGGATTCAATACAGTTACAGCAGAATTAAAAGTTAGATTTAAAAATTCCGTAGCACCTCACGAAAAAATACTGATAGAGGCACAGGCAGAACATAAAAAATCAAAACTAATTGAAGCAAAAGCTTGGATAAAAAAATTAGATGGTTCTTTGGTGGCAGAAGCTGAAAGCAAATTAATAATAAAGGAAAAAAAGAATGATAATAAGATTTTATAGAAAATCAGCACTTTCAGAATATAAAACCCATCTACTTTTAAAACTCTTACATTCTGAAATTTCAGATGAAATCAAAGAGATTGAAACAGAGTTTTGTTACTATATACAGACAGATGCAAAATTATCAGAAAATGAATTAAATGTTCTAAGATGGCTTTTATCAGAAACCTTTGAACCAGAAAATTTTTCAGAAAAAAGTTTCTTAAGTTCAAACAATGGAATGATATTTGAAGTAGGTCCAAGACTTAATTTTTCCACTGCCTGGTCAACTTGTGCTGTATCTGTCTGCCACCGCATTGGAATAAAAAAAATCCAAAGAATAGAACGCTTCCGCAGATATAAATTAAGTCCCGAAATCAAAGAATTTCCCAAAGATATTTTCCTAAACATGATTCTTGACAGGATGACCGAATGCCTCTATTTAGAGCCTTTGAAAGATTTCTCCCATGGTATAAAACCACAGCCTATAAGAATACTGCCTGTTTTGGAAGAAGGAAGAGAGGCTTTGGAAAAAATAAATAATGAGCTTGGTCTTGGCTGGGATGAATGGGATATTGATTTTTATCTTACCCTTTTCAGAGATAAACTGAAGAGGAATCCTACAGATGTAGAATGTTTTGACCTTGCTCAGTCAAACAGTGAACATTCAAGACACTGGTTTTTCAGAGGGATTCTTACTATTGATGGAAAAAAGGTAAAGCATTCACTTTTTGATATAGTAAAGGAACCTTTAAAAAGAAATCCCAGAAACTCTGTCATAGCTTTCAAAGACAACTCAAGTGCTATCTATGGTGCAAAAATAAAATATCTAACACCTGAAAAATCAGGTAATCCTTGTAAGTTTAAGATAGAAAAAAATCTTTATCATCCTATTTTTACTGCAGAAACACATAATTTCCCTACAGGTGTAGCACCCATTCCAGGAGCTGAAACAGGAATAGGGGGGAGAATTCGCGATATTCACGCCACTGGCAGAGGTGCTTTAACAATTGCGGGAACTGCTGCATACTGTGTGGGAAATCTGCACATTCCACAATATGAACTTCCATGGGAAGATAAATCATTTAATTATCCAGGGAATCTTGCAAAACCCCTTCAAATTGAAATAGAGGCAAGCAATGGTGCTTCAGATTATGGAAATAAATTTGGTGAGCCAGTAATAGCAGGATTTACTCGTTCTTTTGGAATGAGACTTAATGATGGAGAAAGAATTGAATGGATAAAACCAATAATGTTTACAGGTGGCATTGGTCAGATAAATTCTCTTCATACAGAAAAAGAACCCCCTGAGAAAGGAATGTATGTTGTAAAAATTGGTGGTCCTGCATACAGAATTGGAATGGGTGGTGGAGCCGCTTCTTCAGTTGTCTCAGGAGAATTGGCTGAAGAACTTGATTTCAATGCTGTCCAACGTGGAGATGCTGAGATGGAAAATAAACTTAACAGAGTTGTCCGCGCCTGCGTTGAACTTGGAAGCAAAAATCCTATTGTAAGCATTCATGATCAAGGTGCTGGTGGGAACTGTAATGTGGTCAAAGAGCTTGTCTATCCTGAAGGAGCAAAAGTCGATATAAGAAAGGTAATCTTAGGAGATGAAACGCTATCAGTTCTTGAGATTTGGGGTGCTGAATATCAGGAAAATGATGCACTATTAATAAAAAAAGAAAGTTTTTCCCTTTTTAAAAACCTCTGTGAAAGAGAAAGGCTTCCATGGTCTATTATTGGAGAAGTAACAGGAGATGGAAAAATTATAGTATATGACAGTAAAGATGGTCAGATTGCTGTAAAATTTGACCTTAAAGATGTCTTGGGCGAGATTCCAAAAAAAGAATTTCAATTGCAAACAATAGAAAGAAAACTTGAGCCTCTTAATCTTCCAACAAACTTGACAATTCATGAAGCCCTTGATAGAGTTTTAAGGCTTCTGTCAGTTGGATCAAAAAGATTTTTAACAAATAAAGTAGACCGTTCAGTTACAGGATTAATTGTTAGACAACAATGCGCAGGTCCTATTCAACTTACTGTCTCTGATGTATGTGTCGTTGCTCAAAGTTATTTTGATAAAACAGGAATTGCCCATGCAATTGGTGAACAACCAATAAAAGGACTTATAAATCCTGAAGCAATGGCAAGACTTTCAGTAACTGAAGCACTTACAAACATAGTATGGGCAAAAATAACGGATATTGAAGATATAAAATGCTCTGCCAACTGGATGTGGGCAGTAAAACTTCCTGGAGAGGGCGTGCGTCTTTACAAAGCTGCTAAAGCAATGGCAGAGCTAATGATAAAGCTTGGTATAGCCGTTGATGGAGGGAAGGACTCTCTCTCAATGGCTGCAAAAGTAAAAACACAAGAAGGAGTTGAAGTAGTTAAATCTCCTGGAACACTTGTAATCTCAGCCTATGCTCCATGTCCTGACATAAATAAAGTCATTACCCCCGATATAAAAGCTCCTGGTGAAAGCCTGATTCTTTTTATTGATTTAAGTAATGGGAAAAAAAGACTTGGAGGAACTGCTTTAGCTCAATGTTTTGGTCAAGTTGGAAATGACTGCCCAGACTTAGAGGATCCTAAACTACTAAAAAGAACTTTTAAGATAATTCAATCTTTAATTGACAAAAATCTCATACTTTCTGGACATGATCGCTCAGATGGAGGACTTATTGTAACCTTACTTGAAATGGCTTTTTCAGGTAGTGCTGGTTTATTAATAAAAATGAAGGAAAGTTATTCTGAAGCCCCTCTTTGTCATTCTGAGCCGAAGGCGAAGAATCTCCTCCTTGTCTCCGAACTTTTCAATGAAGAACCAGGTCTTGCCATAGAAGTTGATATAAAAAAATCCAAGAAAGTAAAAGAAATACTAAATGAAAACAACATCCCCTATTATGAAATTGCAAAAACTTTACAAGAAGACAGAATCATTATCGAACATGAAAACAAAATTGTTCTTGATGAACCAATGACAAAATTAAGAGATCTCTGGGAAGAGACAAGCTATAGAATTGACCTTCTACAGGCAAATCCTGAATGTGTAAAGGAAGAAAAAAGAACAATTTATGCAAGGGTTTCACCAAAGTACAACTTGAGCTTCATCCCAGATAAAACACCAACAATAATCCTTAAAGAAAAGGCAAAACCAGCTGTTGCGATAATTCGGGAAGAAGGAAGTAATGGAGACAGAGAGATGGCAGCAGCCTTTTATTCTGCAGGATTTGAACCCTGGGATATATGCATGCAAGATTTGATAGATAAAAAATTTTCACTTAAAAAATTTAAAGGTATTGCCTTTGTTGGAGGATTTAGTTTTGCCGATGTACTTGATTCTGCTAAAGGATGGGCAGGCTGCATTAAATTTTCTCATCTCAAAAAGGAATTTGAAGAGTTCTATATGCGATCTGATACATTCAGTCTTGGTGTTTGTAATGGATGTCAGCTTATGGCACTTCTTGGATGGATTCCATGGTATGGAATTGAGCAGGTTAGGCAACCTCGATTTATATGGAATAAATCAGGAAGATTTGAATCCCGCTTTGCAACAGTAAAAATTTTACCCTCTCCTTCAATTATGCTTCAAGGGATGGAAGGATCAGTCTTAGGAATATGGATAGCCCATGGAGAAGGAAGAGCCTATTTCCCTGATAAAACAATACTTAATAAAGTAATTGAAAAAAATCTTGCACCACTGCGTTATGTCGATGATGATGGGAATGTCACAGAAAACTACCCTTTCAATCCAAATGGTTCACCATTGGGAATTACTGCTTTATGCACTGAGGATGGTCGCCATCTAGCAATGATGCCTCATCCTGAAAGAACCTTTTTACTGTGGCAATGGGCATGGATGCCTAAGGGATGGAAAAAATTAAAGGCGTCACCATGGATTAAACTTTTTCAAAATGCACGAAATTGGTGCGATAGTTTATAAAGGCATATATGCCTTAGCATTAAGATACAAATCTGATCTTTCACCCCTTAAAAATCTATGATAACCTACTATTGCTATCATAGCTGCATTGTCCGTACATAAAGCCTTTGATGGAAGAAAAATCTCCAAACCTTCTTGTTTAAGCATTCCTGCCCTTCTTCTTAATTCACTATTTGCTGCAACACCGCCAGTTATTACAACTCTCTCTATTTTTTCTGAAGCCACAGCCAATTTTACTTTTTCAATCAAAACATCTACAACCGAGGCTTGAAAAGAAGCTGCAATGTCTTTTTTTATTTCCTCTGGAACAGATTCTTCATAACCAAGTTCTCTAAGAAGAACTTTCACAGATGTTTTTAACCCACTGAAACTGAAATCCAAACTTCCATGTAAATAGGGTCTTGGCAGTTTGAATTTCTCCGGATCACCATCCTTTGCTAAAAAATCAATTACAGGTCCACCGGGATACCCAAGTCCAAGCATTTTCGCTACTTTATCATAGGCCTCTCCAGCTGCATCGTCACGAGTTCTTCCAAGTTCCTTATATTTCCCAAAATCATCAACCCTGTAAAGACTTGTATGTCCTCCTGAAACAATTAAACATAAAAAAGGAAAATCAGGATATCTTTCTTCAAGAAAAATTGCTTGAATGTGTCCTTCAAGATGATTTACTCCGATAATAGGTTTTTCTGAGGCATAACTTAAAGACTTGGCAAAACATAATCCTACTAATAAGGAACCTATAAGACCTGGACCATTACAAACAGCTATTAAATCAATATATTTTATGGTAAGATTAGCTATTTCTAAGGCCTTATCTGTTACATCCCAAATACATTCAATGTGCTTCCGAGATGCTATCTCAGGAACTATTCCACCATATTTACTGTGAAACTTAATCTGTGAAGATACGATATTGCTTAAAATTTTTCTGTTATCTAAAACCGCTGAAGAAGTATCATCACAGGATGTATCAATGCCGAGTATAAACATAATTTACATGCTTCCGTATGAGTGAAGTCCACTTAAGAATAAATTAACTCCAAGATAGGTAAATATTGTTACAAGGAAGCCAATTACTGCTATCATAGAGGTTTTTGTGCCCTTCCATCCTCTTATAAATTTAGCATGAAGGTAAAAGGCATAGACAAACCAGGTTATCAATGACCATGTCTCCTTCGGATCCCACCCCCAATATCTACCCCATGCTTGATCAGCCCATATTGCACCAAAAACCAATCCTCCTATAGTAAAAATTGGAAAACCAAAGGCTATTACTTTGTAAGTGATATCTTCAAGAAAATCAGATGTAATTTTGAAATTTTGAAGGATTTTTATGATACCATCTCCAAATTTCCAAAATAAGAAAATTAGAGCAGTCAATAATATCCAGCTAAAAATAGATAATATAACCGAAGAATTAAGCAATGTTGAATGGAAAATTTTAACTGATTTTGGATTTACTCCTGTTAAAATATCTAATATTACTGATATAAACATGAAAACCATTAAACCTAAAAGAAAGGTTGAAAAAATATATTTAAAGGATCTTTTATTTGCAGATCCCATTATTACATGAAGCAAGGCAGTTATAAAACTTATTGCAAATGCAGCATAGGCTATGAAACTCAGTGTAACATGTGCAAGTAACCAGTTACTTTTTAAAGCAGGAACAAGGGGTTGTACTTCTTTGGTAATTCCAAGCAAATCAGTAATTCCTATAGTTATTCCAGCAAGAATAGAGATAAAAACTCCAAAACTTTTATTTTTATACTTCCACTCAATGAATAGATAGCCTAAAATTATGCACATAACAAAGAAAACAAGACTTTCATAAAGATTTGTAATAGGAATGCTTCTCATGATTGAATAATTTATTGAATACATTTCTTTAAATCTCTGAATAAATCCGTAAATGTGAATCAAAGCCCCAGAACAAAGTATTCCTGTAGCAACAAAACCTAATTTTTTATTTTTTGTAAGTATATAAATAATATAAACTGGCATTGAAAGAATATAGAGAAGTCCTGCAATAGAAATTATCTGATAACTCATGCTTTATCTCCTTTCATTTCTTTTATTATTTCATCTATCTGTTTTTCAATTATTCCCTTGGCTGACTGACTATAAAAGGTTACTTTATTTTTATTTGCTGTTATAAAGTAATTTAGAGGTCTTAAAAATAGACATATAAAAAGTCCTATACACATTAAAATTGAACCAACATATATAAGAGGAACACCCGGATCCTGTCTAACCTGCAAACCTGTAAATTGAACTCCCCAAAGCTCGTTAAATCTTAATTTTCCATAGGGTGTCTCCCATGTTTCAGGAATTTTTGAAAGTATCCATTGTTGAGTTTTGTTTCCCTTTTCTTCAAAAACCACCAGTACAGCAGGATTTATCATATCAGTACTCATATTAAAAAGTCTTCCTTCCTCATCTACTCCTAAAGCAGGAGAAAAATCTATAACATAGGCAGTTACTGATGTTCCAGGAATTTTGAATTTTTCTTCAAAAAGGGCATTAATATCATATTGTTTACCTGTTTTGTCAACATAGGTGAATCTAAACTCTGCATGTTCTGTTGGCTGAAATCCATAGCTTGCCTGATAGAATGTAATTCCTTTATATGTAAAAGGTTGATTTACTTCAATAACAATATTTTCTTTGACAATTTGATCATTTTCAATAATTCTTAAATAACTTCTATAAGCCTTTGGCATCCCAGAGTTTTCATAATATTCTACTTCAAATTTATCACATCTGACCTCAAAACCAAGCGGAATAGCTTTACCTTCATCAGAAATCGCAAAATTTAGGCCTGTTCCTTCAACTATATTCATTGAACCTCTGAATCCAAAGAAAGTTCCAATCAAAGCTCCCGAAAGAATAATAAGAATGCTTAAATGGGTAAGATAGACTGCGAGTCTTGTTTTACTCCATTTTCTTGCCTGAATTTGAACACCTTCGCTAGTCTCGAAAAGATGGGTTAAAAATCCTTTCTTTTTAAGGACTTCTTTTACTTTTTCAAGTATTTTATCATTATTAATCTCTATTGTTTTTTTTATAGGCATCTTTTCAAAAATTTCTGGTGGATAAGGCTTAGTTGATGTTTTAAAAGATTTTAAAAGAGAAGGGAGTCTATCAATTGAACATACTATTAAATTTAACGCAAACATAAACAGTAAAAATGTAAACCACCAGCTATGATAAACATTATTTAAATCAAATAGACTAACTATTTCATAGGTTTTATGGGCAGAAGAAACAGACATAAACTTTGAGAAAAATCTAATAACAGGCTCAGGTTCGATACTTTGAGGAATAACTGTTCCAATGGCAGCACCAATAGAAATAATTATAAATAAAGCAACAGCAAGGTCAACAGAAGCAAAAAAATTCCAAACTCTATCATTCCATTTATTAAACTTACCCATTAATCCCCCTTTTATTTTAACTTAAGTAGTAATGGAATCTGTGCTGTCTTTTGAGTAATATTGGTGTGCCCTGACTACATTTAAAACTATTATTTTGCATTTTTTGTCTTTTTTCTTCCTTTCTTTGTATTTATGAACCTATTTTTATGTAATTTTGCTATTATTTTCTCTTATTTTAGGGCATCCCTTCTATGTCATTCTGAGGCACAAAGTGCCGAAGAATCCCCTCCTTGTTTATATAAGAATTAGACCCTTCGGCTAACGCCTCAGGGTGACAGAGAGAGGAACAGCACTACAAAGTATTAAATCCAGCGAATGACAATAGTAAGAAAAATCAAAACTATCTCTGAAATCTAAAAACACCCTCTCTCAAGCATTAACTCTGGTTTTATTTGATTAATTTAACACAGATGTGTTATATTTTTCTATGATTAAATTTAGCAGATTTAATTTATTTATTAGTGCTTTATTAATTTTTGCCTTTCTTTCTACCAATTCTACTTTTGCAGAAAACCAGCCTTTAATACTTTATTTTTTCTGGGGTTATGGCTGTCCTCACTGCGCAAAAGAAAAAGAATTTCTTAATTCAATAAAAAAGAAATATCCACAACTGCAGATAAAAGACTATGAAGTATGGCATAATCAAGCACCAAGGCAACTTCTATTTACAATGTCACAGTCTTATGGAATAAATCCCTCAGGAGTGCCTGTAACATTCATTGCAGATAAAGCTTTTGTTGGATTTAATGAAGAAATTGCCAAACAAATTGAACAAACTTTAAAATACTGCCTTAAGAAAATCTGCGAAGACCCTCTCTTCTATAAAAAGCATTAATTAATTCCTTAAAAAATTTTTATATCCCTCTATTTCATTGTTTGTGTTATAATGTTGCAACTGTTTTTATAAAATCTATAAAAAGGAGTGAGGGATGAGGGCAATTTTTATTACAGCAATAGTTATATTTTGTTTCTTAGCGTCATATTTTATTCCTTTAAAGGATGCTGTATCTCAGGATATTAAATCTTGTCTTAAGTGTCACTCAGTCAAAACATTGACTAAAAAATTAGAAGACGGACAATCCCTTTCTCTTTATATCGACGGAGATAAATTTGATAAATCTGTTCATGGGGTCTTAGACTGTTCTTCATGCCATCCAGATATTACATTGAAAAACCATCCAAGACCTAAGAAGATTGCTAATAAAATGGTCTATACAAATGAGTTTTCAAAACACTGCCTTAACTGTCATCCTCAAAATACTTTGATGAAGCCAGAAATCCATGGAATAGTTGTTAAAAAAGGCGATATAGTATGTGCCCAATGTCATGGTTCTCACTATATAGGTTCCATAAAAGAATGGAAAAATAAAGCAAGCTTTAATGAATATTGTTTGTCCTGTCATAAATTTAATATTACCAAGACCCTACCAAGTAATGAAAAAATATCCTTGAAAGTCAACGAGGATGAAATTAAAAAATCTGTGCATGGTAAATTTCAGTGTATCGTATGCCACAATGATTTCTCAAAGGCAAATCATCCTATTTACAACTATAAAAATAAAGCAGAATACAGAACTAAAATGACTGCTATCTGCACAAAATGCCATACTGATAATGACCTCCAGAAAAATCCAGCTCATTATGCTCTAACAAAAACAGCCTCATGTATTGAATGTCACGGTTTTCATGGTGTAAAACCTGCAAAGGTGGCTAAAGCTCTTCCTGAAAATCAGTACTGCCTTAATTGTCACAGTAGGGCAATATCAATGAAGATGAAAAATGGTGAAACCCTTTCTGTTCAAGTTAAAGAATCAGACCTTATGAATTCAGTTCATAAAAAATTGAAATGCACAGAATGTCATAAAGAATTCTCATCAACTCAACATCCTATAAAAAGCTTTGAATCAGTTAAAGATTACAGGGCAATGGCAAAGGATATTTGCAATAACTGTCACCAAGATGCAGTCAAAAAATATGACAAAAGTATTCATGCAGAAGCATTCAAGAAAGGTGTTCCAGAAGCGCCTGATTGTATTAAATGTCATGATTATCATAAAACCACATTGATTACAAAAGATAAAATTGCAAGCAATGAACTTTGTGTAAAATGCCACGGTAAAGAAGGTGAAGCCTTTAAGTCAAGTATCCATCACAATGCTTTAATGCAGGGTAAAAAAGATGCACCAAACTGTTCTTCCTGTCACAATTCCCATGATGTATTATCTACCAATATTGCAAATCTTAACAATTCTTGTCTAAAATGCCATAAAGATTTAAAGTCAGCTCATAATAAATGGCTATGGAATCCTCCTGTAAGACTTACAACCTTTGTTGATGCTCATTTTAATTCAGCCTCCTGCGCAGCCTGCCATACAAACGCAGATAAATCATTATCAGTTGTGCTCTTTGATAGAGCTAATAAAAAGCCTCTTACAGAAAGCGAAGTTGCGAAACTTTTAGGAATAGATGTTAAAGAAATAAAAAGAAAGATTGATTCTAATGGAGATGGAAAAGTCCAAGAAAAGGAATTATGGCAGTTTATGAGCATGGTTAAAGCAAAAGCAAAGGCAAATCTTGCAGGCAGAATTGATGTTTCTAATCCAAATGATGCTCATAAGATAGAAGCAAAAACCAAGGCAGTTAAAGATTGCGCTGCCTGCCATAGTTCAGGTGTTGCATTTACAGGTAAAATGGAAATTAATAGACAAGGAGCTAAACCAGTTAAGTTTGAGCTTGAAAGAAGTGCCTTTAATTCAGCCTATGCTATACCAAATATAAAAGATTTTTATGTTTTAGGGTTAACAAAAATTAAAATTCTTGATACTCTATTCTTACTTGCACTTTTAGCAGGAATAGCAGTTCCAATAGGTCATATTACACTTAGAATTTTAACTTCACCAATTAGAAGAAAAAGAAGGGAGGGTAAATAATGAAAAAGGTCTATCTTCATCCATTACCAATTAGAATATGGCATTGGATAAATGCAATAGGATTTATAATTTTAATCTTAACAGGTGCACAGATAAGATTTGCTGATTCAATGGGACTAATGAGCTTTGAAACTGCAGTTGACATTCATAGCTGGCTTGGATTCATATTACTTGCAAATTATTTTATATGGCTTTTGTATTATCTTTTTACAGGCAAACTATTTAAAATTTATATTCCACCTTTCTGGAAACCTGTTGAATTTATAAAAAATTCTATCAGACAGGCAAAATATTATGGATACGGAATAATGGTTGGAGACAAAAATCCTCATCATCCAACCCCTGAACATAAATTCAATCCTATGCAGCAGATTTCGTATTTGATAATTATGGTATTATTGATTCCTCTTCAGATTATTACAGGACTGATGCTTTGGGACCCGCAGCTTTTTAGCTCTCTAATCAGTATAATTGGAGGAATTCAGATTGCATCACTAATCCACACTGGTTTATGGATATTTTTTACTGCTTTTATATTAGTTCATTTCTATCTTGCAACATTGGGACATACTCCAATGGCTCATATAAAAGCCATGTTTACAGGGTATGAAGAAGAGCATGAGGAGCATTAATAATATAATGAAAGGAGGTGAGTAAAGTTGAAATCTAATAAAGGATTAATTGTTCTAATAGTTGCCTGTTTCTTATTTGCCATTTCCTTCGTATATGCGCAACCACAGGATGTCTACAAGCTTCACTGGGAAGGGGCTAAGTTTCCACCCGCAGAGTTTACACACAAAAAACATGCTGAAGATTACAAAATTGACTGTAAAGCATGCCATCACAAAGATCCTAATCCAGCTGAAAAAGTGGCAAAATGTATTTCCTGCCATGATATAGCAGAAGCTAAAAATGGTGTTCCAAAGGCAGAAACTGCCTATCATAAGAATTGTATAGACTGTCACAAAAAGGAAAATGAGGCTGGTAAATCTGCACCAACAAAATGTAATGAATGCCACAAAAAAGGATAATCATTTTGGAGCCGGAGCATAGACTCCGGCTTTTTTAAAAAATGGAAAAATTTAAAAAATTTATCGGGAAACCCTTAAGATTAGAAAATATTAAAGAACCCAATTTTTTAAAAAATTACTCCTTCTTATGTCAAAGTATTCCTGAAAAAATCGAGGAATTTGGAGAGCTTGAATTTTTAATCGACAACATTGTTTTGTGCGTTGCAGTACTCGAGGGAAAAATTAAGAGAATTATGCTTGTAAAAGTTAATCAAGATAATCCCGATGAATGTAGCCCTCTTACAAAAGAAGAAATCTCCATATTTTTAGAAAAAAACGAAGAAAAACTTCTAAGATTTTTTGAAAATATCACAGAGTAAATGCTAAAATAAAAAATATTTTTGGAGAGGTGCCGGAGTGGTCGAACGGGCGCGACTGGAAATCGCGTGTGGGGTCTAAAAGCTCCACCGAGGGTTCAAATCCCTCCCTCTCCGTTTTTTACTCAAAAATTAATATTTTCTCTGAAAAAAATTCAATGCATCAACTAATTGTTTCTTATTGCCGACATAAATTATTATATCTCCTTCTTTTAAAATAAAGTCAGCTGAGGGATTTAAAATAGTTTCTTGTCCTCTTTGAACAGCAATTACTGTAACTTTTGCTCTATGCCTTAAATCAAGCGATTTTAAAGAATGACCAATTAACCATGAGCCTTTTTCTACTAAAAAACTGTCCATTTCAAGTCCCTCAAATATAACACATTCAATCCCAGCTCTTGTTTTAGGGATTTGAGGCATTGTTAGTATTTCATAGCCTTCTGCTCTTATCTTTTCTATCATTTGAAGAATCTTATTTCTTGGAGTACCAAAATAGTGTAATACCCTTGCAAAAATTTCTAAGGATGTCTCAAACTCCTCTGGAATAACCTCATCGGCACCAAGTCTCTTAAGTTCTTCTATTTCAGTTATAAATCTCGTTCTAACAATTATGTGAATTTTTGAATTTAATGTTTTTGCAATCTGAACAATTTTTCTTGTTGCAAGAGGATCAGATATCGCTATCACTAAAACTTTTGCTCTGTGAATTCCTAATTTATGTAAAATTTCAGGACTTGTCCCATCTCCATAATAAATAGGTTCACCCTGCTTTTTCATTTTTCTTACAGTATCTGGATTTAATTCTAAAACAACATAAGGTATATTGCTTTCTTTTAAAACTTTTGCCAGATTCCTTCCGTTTAAACCATATCCAACAATTATTACATGATTAGATTTTCTTACAACTATCTCTGTTTCTTTTATTTTTCGGGCTTTTTCAAGATATTTAAAAGGCTTTTTCTGAATTAAATAATCAATAAAGGAGTGGGAGTATCTTATTATCAGAGGAGTAAGTAGCATTGTTATAACAGAGGCAGAAATAAAGCTTTGATAGGCATCTTCATTTAATAATCCTACTGATTTGCCAGTAAAAGCAAGGACAAAGGAAAATTCTCCTATCTGAGAAAGCGCTAATGCAGATGATAAGGATAATTTAAGAGAATTCATGAAAAAATAAACGATAAGGAGAATAATTAAAGTTTTAAAAAAGAAAATGCTTCCAACTAAAAATGCTTCTTCTAAGATATGAGTTCTTATATAGTCCACATTTAATAGCATACCTACAGAGATAAAAAATATGCCTGAAAAAGTTTCCTTAAAGGGTAAAATGTCAGATACGGCTTGGGCTGAATATTCAGATTCAGAAATAACCACACCAGCTAAAAAAGCTCCCAGAGCAATTGAAAGACCTAATTTTGATGTAAAAAAGGCTGTTCCAAGACATATAGAAATAGTTGTAATTATAAAAAGCTCTCTACTTCTTGTTTTGACAATTTCGTGAAGTAGAAAAGGCACAGCTATTCTTGAAAAGATAAAAACAATAGAAAGTATCACTAAAGCTTTAAAGATAACATTTAGAAAATTAAATAATCCACCACCTTCACCTGAAAGCATCTGTGTAAAAAGCATTAACGGAACAACACAAAGGTCCTGAAAAAGAAGGATTCCAAGGCAAATTTTGCCATAAGGTGAGTTTAATTCTCCTCTGTCAGAAAGAAGTTTCATAACAATAGCTGTACTACTTAAAGCAACAATAAAGCCATAAAAAACTGCATTATTTAAAGAAACATTTAAAAGATAATAACTCAAAATAGTTATTACCTTTATTGTTAAAAGAACCTGCAGGTTGCCAAATAGAAAAACTTCCTTTTTTAAAGAAATCAATCTTGGGATTGAAAACTCAATCCCTATTGTAAACATAAGTAAAATAACTCCTATTTCAGCTATGATTTCAACTTCATGGGGATCCTTTATCAAACCAAGTCCATAGGGACCAATAATAGTACCTGCGATCAGAAATCCAACAATAGATGGAATTTTAAGTTTTCCGAGAACATAGATTATTATTCCTGAAACACCGAAAATAATAATTATTGAGTGAAGAAATTCATATATCATACCGCGGATTTATAGTAAATCTCTAATTTTAATCTTTAATATTTCAATGCATCTTCTTGCAAAATCCTCATTTAACTGACCATTACTAGAGGGAAGTTCAAATATTCTTTTTGGTAGATTAAGACTATCAAAGTTAAAACCAGATTTAATTTTAAAATGATACTTTTCAGCGTATATATCTTGAGCAATTTTTCTTAAATTACTCTCATCTAATTCATAACCTGCAAGTTTTAAACTCTTAAGAACTATTTCTGGGGTGTAAATTTCTCTTCCAAAAAAGCATATTACAAGACTTGAAAGAATCTGTCTCCATTGTTCTTCATTGAGAATTTTCTCAACAATTTGTTCTGCTGTGAAATGCTTTGTCATAGCTTCCTTATCAATGGCATATCCTGCAGAATCAAGGTGACTATGCCTTGCACCAAAAAGATATCCAATATGAGCACCATAACCTGTGTGGTATCCAGGCATTTCATTTTTGCCATAGGTTAATGCAAAATCTTTTCCTCCATATTTTGAAGAAGCATGCTCAACTCCTCTGGCAATATCCTTGTAAAACTCGCTGTCTCCATATACAATTTTTCTTACTAATTCAACATAGGCATTTAATTTTCCCCATTCTGGGATAATTCCCTCTGTTTGTTTTTCACTTATTATACCCTTTTCAAAAGCCTCTGTAATCCATGCAAGTACTACTCCTGTTGAGATGGCATCAACTCCCATATCTTCAACAACTTCAATTAATTTTAAAATATCTTCTGAAGATGTGATTCCAAGCATAGAGCCAAGAGCATAAATAAGTTCATAGTCGTAGGAAAGATAAACAGTTCTGTAAAAATATGGTTCATCCTCATAAGGTTTTCTGAGGGATCCTAAATGAATGCAAGCAACTGGGCAGTGAGAACAGGCAACTCTTCTTCCGAGATGTTTTTCAGCAAAAACCTCCCCTGAGATATTTTCAATACCTAAAAGTTCATTAGTACGCAAATTTTTTATTGGAATTCCCCTTGAAAAACTAAGAGGCAGGACATTTGCAGGGGTACCAAGTTCGTGATATTTTTTCATCTTTTCAGATTCTGAAAGCTCTTTAAGAAGCATGTCATAAAGATTTTTATATTCTTTAAAATCAGTTACGGAAAGATCTCTTTTACCAGAAACAAGAACAGCCTTAAGATTTTTACTTCCAAAAACTGCACCAAGTCCCAATCTTCCAAAATGTCTATAAGTTTCCAGAGTTACACAGGCAAAACTTACAAGTTTTTCTCCTCCAGGACCAATTCTCATTATAGTTCTTAACCCAGCACCGGGTTCAAGGTTTCTGATTATTTTCCCTGCTGACTGCTCTAATCCCCAAAGTGTTGTAGCATCTCTGAAAAATACTTTATCGCCATGAATTGAAATATAACAGGGTCTTTCACTTTTTCCCTTTATAACAATTGCTCCATATCCTGCCATTCTTATTGCAATGGCACTTCTACCACCTGCATGGGATTCTCCAAGATTTCCTGTATGAGGAGACTTAAACATGGCAACGGTTTTTGATGCTATAGGAAAAAGTCCATTTAATGGACCAACAGCAAAAATAATTGGATTTTCAGGAGATAAAGGATCTGTATCATAGGGGCAGTTTTCATGCAAAAGAGCTATTGCAACTCCTGTTCCACCAAGAAATTTTTCAAATAAATCGGGGCGCTCTTCTATCCAGAATTTCTTTTTTGTCAAATCAATATAAAGTATTCTTTTTAAGGGATCTGTCTTTATCATTTCCTTTTAAACTCCATTACCTTGTATGGACAATTTTTTGCACATTCTCCACATTGAATGCATATAACTGGCTTATTTGTTAAACTATTCCATCCAATTGCATCAAGAACACATGCTTTAACACAATATCCACAACCTGTGCATTTAGATTCATTTAAAAGGACTCCCCCATTTTTTCTTACTACAAGAGCATCTTCTGGACAGGCACGGGCACAGGGTGGGTCTTCACAGCCACGACATACCCAAACTGAAAAACCTCTTGATATTCCACCCTGAGACTTTACTTTTATACAGGAGCTTTCAAGGCCAACTGCTTGATGAGCCCTTCCACAGGCAAAAATACAGATTAAACATCCAACACATTTTTCACTGTCTTTAACGAAAACGGGCATAATGAAATTATAACATGTTATAATTTCAAATCAAACATGGAAAGAGAAATTCTATTGTTTTTTCATAAAACTCTATCAACTGCTTTTTTAGATAACGTGATGGTATTTTTTACACAAAGGGGCTATCTTTTATGGCTTCCTGTTTTTTTATGGATGATTTTTAAATTTATAAAAACAAAAGATCACAAAGGATCTATCTCCTTAGTTTTTGCTATAATTTTAGGAGTTTTTCTTTCTGATTGGTTTTCCCTTGAGATAAAAAATATTGTTCAAAGAATTAGACCCTGCCATACAGAGTATTTCAGAGAAGTTTTAGGATGCGCAAACTCTTACAGCTTTCCTTCAAATCATGCAACAAATTCCATGGCAGTAGCAACTATTTTAATACTTTTTTGGAAAGAGATGGCTTGTTCAAAATTGATTCCAATTTATATTTTTTTAGTGGCTCTACTTGTATGCTTTTCAAGAATTTATTTAGGTGTGCATTGGCCTAATGACGTGTTTGGTGGTGCTTTCTTAGGAATTATTATTGGCTTCACTGTTTTTAAAACAACTTTTTCGGTTAAGAATATTAAAGGATTTTTCTATTTTTTTCTTGTAGTTATAAGTCTTTTTAGAATCTATTTTATCCTTCATGGACCAGTTGACTTGAGCCCAGATGAAGCCCATTACTGGGAGTGGGCAAGAAGGCTTGATTTAAGTTACTACTCCAAAGGTCCTATGATTGCCTATTTAATTGCCCTTTCAACATGGATTTTTGGAGATAATCCATTTGGAGTAAGAATTCTTGCGGTTGTATGCTCCTTTTTAAGTAGTATCTTCATCTATAAAATTGCAAAAAAAGTTTTTGATGAAAAGATAGGGTATTTAAGCGGAATTCTTTTTCAGTTAATTCCTTTATTTTCAACCTTTGGTGTGCTTTTTACGATTGACAGTCCATTTATTTTATTATGGATTGTTTCAATGTATCTTTTTATTCTTGCAACAGAGGGTAAGAGGTATTACTGGTTAATTCTTGGAGTTTTTATAGGGCTTGGGCTTCTCACAAAATATACAATGGCTTTTTTCTATGCATGTATGATTATTTATTTGCTAAAAATGAAATTATGTGAACAATTAAAAAATCCCAGGTTTTATGCATGTTTGATAATTTCTTTAATTTTTTTTTCACCTGTGATAATCTGGAACTTTCAACATGACTGGGTTACACTGAAACACACAGCAGGACAGGCTCACCTTTATGATGGTTTCAGGATATCAATTAAATATTTTGCAGAATTTATTGGAAGCCAGCTTATTGTCGTAACTCCTTTGATTTTTGTTTTAGGATTTTACTTTATCCTTTATCCTTTATCATTTATCATTTATCCTTCAGCCTTCAGCCTTCAGCCTACCACAAGATGGTTTCTTGTTTCCTTTTCAATGCCTGTTTTTGTATTTTTTCTCTTAAAAAGTCTTCAAGGTAAGGTTCAGGCAAACTGGGCAATGCCAGCTTATATTTCTTTTGTAATAGCAGTTGCCTATGCTTATGAAAGAAAAATTTTCAAAAAAATAACATATATAGCAATTATCGTTGCAACAATTTTTACTTTTATAAACTACGCTCTTCCCTATCTAAATCTTCCTTCAAAAATAGATCCTTCAGCAAGACTCAAAGGATGGAATGAACTGGGATTAAAAGTATCAGAGATAAAAAAATCACTTGAAAAAGAGGGTAAAGTTATTATCTTTTCTGATAGATATCAGATTTCAAGCGAGCTTGCCTTTTATGTAGAAGGAAAACCACTCGTATATTGTATTCCTATAGGAAGAAGAATGAATCAGTATGATTTATGGGAATCAATAAATGATGAATTGAAAAAGGAGGAGATTCTTCAGCAGTTTGTGCCTCAGAATTACAAAAAGGTTGTGCCTCAGGATGACATAAAGAGACAGCAGAAAGACAAAAAGAGAGTGAATCAGACTGATAAAACCTTACCCGGAAACACAGAAGAAGGGGTTAAAATGACAGAAAAGCCAGTTCACGGTATTTATGTTGTTTACGGAATAAAAGAGAATCCTCAGATAGAAGTTCTTAATGCTTTTGAAAAATGTATTCCAGAGAGTTTTACAGTTTATAAAAAAGAAGTTAAAATTAGATATTATACGATTTTTAAGTGCTATAATTTTAAAGGCATGAAACTACCAAAACCAGAAAATTATTAAGGAGGAGGGATGGATTTATCATTGGTCATACCTCTTTACAATGAAGAGGAAAATATAAGGGAACTTCATAAAAAACTCACAGAAACTTTAAGTAAATTACCAATTAGTTATGAAATTATCTATGTTGATGACGGAAGTGCTGACAATACATTGAAATATCTTGAAGAAATTCAGAAAGGGGATCCCCATGTGGGAATTTTAAGTTTTCGTAGGAATTTCGGCCAGACTGCAGCCTTCGCAGCAGGTTTTGATTTTGCAAGGGGAGATGTGGTAATCACTATGGATGGAGATTTGCAAAATGATCCAGATGATATTCCAAAATTTCTTGAAGCAATAAAGGATGCTGACTTAGTAAGTGGTTGGAGAAAAAATAGAAAGGATCCCTTTTTTAGCAGAAGACTTCCATCAATAATTGCAAACTGGCTAATTGGAAAAGTTACAGGAGTAAGAATTCATGATTACGGATGCTCCCTCAAGGCATATCGAAGAGAAGTTGTTAAAAATCTAAAACTTTATGGAGAAATGCACAGGTTTATTCCAGCTCTTGCAAGCTGGTATGGAGTTAAAATAAAAGAGATTGAAGTAAAACATCATCCAAGATACAGAGGCAAATCAAAATACGGAATTGGAAGAACAATTAAAGTGCTTTTGGACCTTGTTACTGTTAAATTTCTACATAGCTTTTCAACAAAGCCCATTCAATTTTTTGGACCAGTCGGAATTTTATTTATATTTCTTGGTGCAGTTATTGTGGGATATCTTTTTTTTCTTAAAATCTTCAAGGGAATTTCAATTGGTGGAAGACCTCTTTTGCTTGGTGGATTTTTTTCTGTTTTGATAGGTCTTAATTTTATTGGAATGGGACTTCTTGGTGAAATGATCGTAAGGGTTTATCATGAAACACAGAAAAAACCCATCTATATTTTAAAGAAAATTCAAGGACCAGGAGATTGAAAAAATATATTAATTTTTTTGTTCGTTTTACTCTAACTGCCTTACTTGTTTTATATCTTTTTAAAAAAATTGAAATTGCACAGGTTTTAAATGTTATTGTTTTAATAAATCCCTTAGTTTTTTTGTTTGCCTCTCTTTTATACATTCTTTCCTCATATGTATCAACATTAAGGTGGAAGATTTTTCTTCACGATAAAGATCTAAAAATTTCAACGCTCTTTTCCCTTTATTTAATTGGTTCGTTTTTTAATAATGTTTTACCTGGAATAATTGGAGGAGATGTTGTAAAAATTTTAATGATTAAAGAAAAAACTGGAATTAAAAAAGCTGTATCTTCTGTTTTTATGGAAAGATATATAGGACTCTTTGCCTTGTTGTCAATCAGTCTTATATTCTTTATCTTATTTTATAATAAACTTCCAAAGCATATTTTTTTATGGACTGTTCCAGTAAGTATTTTTGGATTTTTTGTTGGTACGGTTTGTCTAATGCTAATTTCAAAAATTAAAATTTTTCAGAAATTGAGAGATTACATTTTTAGTTATACCAAAAAACAAACTCTGAAGGGATTTTTTTATTCATTAATTGTTCAATTTATTGTGATTATTTCAGTTTATGTTATTTTCTATGGATTTAACATTTCCATATCTTTTTTTGAATTATGCGTATTTTTGCCAATTATAATATTAATTTCTATGCTACCAATATCAGTGTCAGGTATCGGAGTTAGAGAATGGTGTTTTATTTTATTTTTTGGAAAATCCTTTGGTGAATCTCAGGTTGTAGCAGTATCTTTATTATGGTTTCTATCTCAGGCTTTTGCTTCTACTGTTGGAGGCATAGAGTATCTAAGATTTAAGAAGCCTTTGAATGTAAAGAAGAAATAAAAATCTTTTCAAATCCCTGAGATTATTAGGAAATGGATGACTTTTTAATTTGTCTATAACTTCTTCCTGATTGAGTTTATCTTCGATGTTTAAGTTATATTTTTTTACTATTTCTCCTGCTATATAGAAAACATCCTCCCTTCTTTCTCTTAATGAAGGAATTCTAAAAAATACAGGGTTTAAAAATTTAAGAAGGGAATTTGAAAACTCTCCCCTTGCTGCTTTTATTCTTACATCTTCTTTACCTACAAGAATAAATTTTATATCTGGAAAATCAATAGGATTTATATCACCAACTCTATAAAATTTTCCATTTTTTATAGCTTTTTCAAATTTTTCTTGAAAACCCTTTGGCATACTTTCAAACTCTTTTATTACAAGAGTTCCTCCTTCAGCATTTCTTAATACACCTCTTTTCCCTTTTTTAACAAGATATCCTTCCTTTACTCCAAAAAATTCCTCTTCAAGAATCTCCTCTTCTATATCGCAAAAAATCATAACAAAGGGTTTTTCTCTTCGAGGATTATCATCGGCTGTATGAAGAGCTGCAGCAAGAAGTCTCTTACCTACTGCCCCTTCTCCGTAAATAAAGATATTTCTGTCTTTTGAATTTTCTTCAAATAAATTCTTAAGCATGTTAGAAAAAATAGGATTTTTTGTTTCAAACTTAAATTTTTTTAGCTTGTAAAATGTCTCTGTTGAAAACCGAACTTCTTCAAATACATTAAAATCTTGTGCAATCAAAAGAAATCTATCCATAGCATTCTGTAAAATTTCCGTTGAATCGGACTCTTTTATACGAAAATATCTTTTTGAAAGTTCAAGGAACAATTCACGGTTATCAACAACGGAGGGAAACATTAATGCCTGTGCACCATAGGTAGACAAATCTGATAGCAATGCTAAATCGTAAATACTCTGTAAGATTGTACCTCTCTGAGGCACATAAGTTTTTATATTTTTTTGTCCATCTTGAGGAAATATTTTATTAAGCATATTTACAACTTCTCTAAAGGGGTTAGAAAGAATATTTCTCCTCAAAGCCTCTATATTATTTGTTCCAAAAACAGATTGTTCAAGATAAACTCTGTCTTCAAGAGGAAGTTTTATTAAAAAATTAATAATTCTTCTGTATGAGGGGAATTCATTCATCATGAAAATTAAACCAAGACAAGGTAAAAGCCCTGCAATAAAAGCCTCATCTCGATGAATATGGGAAAACTTTTCAGATATTAAGGAAGAAATTTCTGCACTTAAAATTCCATATACCCAGAAAAATAAATCTTCTTCTTCAAGAAAAAGGTCTCTCTCAAGAATGATTTGCTCAATTTTACTGAGACCTAAATAATTAACCATCTGCGAGAAATTTGTTATTTCTATTTTGCCAGAAGGTTTATTCACTTCATGAAATATAAGATATGCAATGATAGGATCATACTTTATGAGATAGGAAATCTTTTCACCATCTTCCTTTAAAAGCTCTCTAAATCTTGAAATTGTATGCTTAAATACAGGAAAACTCATAATATCTATTATAATAAAAAAGTAACTATGAATAAAGAGAAAAAATATGTATAAAGAAAAAGATTTTGACATAATTGTTGTTGGAGCAGGACATGCAGGTTGCGAAGCAGCAGTTGCCTGTGCAAAAATGGGAATAAGCACCGCCCTTTTTACAATTTATCTTGACACAATTGCGCAGCTAAGCTGTAATCCTGCAATTGGAGGACTTGCAAAGGGGCATCTTGTAAGAGAAATTGATGCACTCGGTGGAATTATGGCGCGTGTTACTGATATGGCGGGAATACAGTTCAGAATGCTTAATCGTTCAAAGGGTCCTGCTGTGTGGTCCCTTCGTGCTCAGGCTGACAGAATTCTTTATAATGTTTCAATGAGAAAACTCCTTGAAGAAACGGAAAATCTTGCTATAAAGCAGGCAATGGTTGAGGAGATTGTGTTTGAAAATGGGAAGATTAAAGGTGTCATTACCTCTTTTGGTGTTTTTTATGGTGCAAAGGCTGTAATAATAACACCGGGAACATTTTTGAATGGCTTAATTCATGTAGGGCTTGATTCTTTTGAAGCAGGCAGGGCAGGAGAATTTCCTTCCAAAAGGCTTTCAGAGTCAATAAAAAAACTCGGGCTTAAAATGGGAAGACTTAAAACAGGAACTCCACCAAGAATTGATGCAAAAACAATTGATTTTTCAAAAACTGAAGAACAGTGGGGTGATTTTCCACCCCCTCCTTTTTCTTACTCAACAAATGAGATTACAAATCCTCAGGTTCCCTGTTACATAACATATACAAATGAAAAAACCCATGAGATAATACTTAACAATCTTGACCGTTCCCCCCTTTACAGTGGAAAGATAAAGGGAATAGGTCCCCGTTATTGCCCTTCAATTGAAGACAAAGTTGTTAAATTCAGGGAAAAGCCAAGACATCAGATATTTCTTGAACCTGAAGGATTAAGCAGAAAGGAATACTATGCCAACGGAATTTCAACATCTTTACCTTATGATGTTCAGGTAGCCTTTGTAAGAACAATCCCGGGACTTGAGTCTGCTGAAATTATGAGACCGGGATATGCAATTGAGTATGACTTCGTTTATCCAACTCAGATAAAACACACCCTTGAGGTAAAAGGCATAGAAGGGCTTTATCTTGCAGGACAGATAAATGGAACAAGTGGCTATGAAGAAGCTGCTGCTCAGGGATTAATGGCAGGCATAAATGCAGCATTAAAAATAAAAGGACAGCAACCTCTTATTCTTGGCAGGGATGAAGCCTATATAGGTGTTTTGATTGATGACCTTGTTACAAAAGGAACTCAAGAGCCTTACAGAATGTTTACATCCCGTGCAGAGTTTAGACTTCTTTTAAGACATGACAATGCTGATTTAAGGCTTAGAAATTATGGATATCGTGTTGGACTCGTTGACGAAGAGACCTATGAAAAATTTATAAAAAAAAGAGATGATCTTGAAAGGGAGATCAAAAGATTAAAGACAACAATTATAAAACCTTCAGAGGAACTCAATAAAGCCTTAACAGAAGCTAAAACAACACCTATTGAAGAAGCCACATTTCTTGATAAAATTCTTAAAAGACCTGAAATTAACCATGAATTTATTAAAAGATTTTCACCTTCAGAGGAATCTCTCACAAAGGAAATAGAAGAACTTGTTGAAATTCAGATTAAATATGAAGGTTATATTCAGAAACAATTAGAGCAGGTTGAAAGAATGAAGCAGTTTGAAGAAAAAATTATTCCCCCAGATTTTGATTTTAATCTTTCAGGACTATCCAGAGAAGTAATACAAAAATTGAATGAAGTAAGACCACGAACCATAGGCCAAGCAATGAGAATTCCCGGGGTTACTCCAGCTGCAATATCAATACTAATGGTAGCTATACAGAAAGGCAATGCAAGTAAGAAGTAAACAATGAATGATTTAAAAGATTTTCTGAAATTATACTTAAAGCTTTCTGATGATGCTGTTTCCGATAAATTTCTAATCTATCTTAAAGAGCTAAAAAAATGGAATAAAACCTACAATCTCACCTCAATTGAAGATGAAAAAGAAATAATAGTCAAGCATTTCTTAGACTCACTCCTTTATCTTTCTTTTATTACTGAAAAATCATTAAACATTGCAGATATAGGAAGTGGTGCGGGTTTTCCTGGTATGCCTATAGCGATTGTGAGAGAAGATTTGAAAATTTCATTAATTGAACCTTCATGGAAAAAATGTGTCTTTCTTAAAAATATAAAAACAAAACTGGAACTTCCAAATATTGAGATTTATCAGGCAAAAGCTGAAGAAGTGGAAGGAAAATTTGACATTGTTGTCTCAAGAGCTCTATGGAGTATGAAAGAATTAATTGAAAATTGTAAGCATTTACTTGAAGAAAATGGATTTTTTTTAATAAGTAAATCCTTAAAACTGCAAGAGGAACTCAAAGATTTACCCAAAGAATATAAAGTACAAATAAAAGAATTTGACCTTCCCTTGATAAACGGTAAAAGATATATTGTTAGGATTGAAAAATGCGAATCTTAGGCATTGATACATCAACAAAATATGCAGGTATAGCAGTATTAGATGATGGCAATCTTATTGCCCAATCTATTATGCAGTTTAAGGCTACCCATTCTGAAAAGCTTCTTCCAGAGATTGCTCATATTCTTGAAATTATGAGAATTCCTATTGAGACAATTGACTATTACGCCATAACTGTTGGTCCTGGTTCTTTTACTGGACTTAGGGTTGGGGTAAGCACACTAAAAGGTTTGGCTTATGGTACAGGAAAATACATTATCCCTGTTTCTTCCCTTGAGGTAATTGCACGAAGAATAGTATTAGTTGAAAAACCAATATGTCCTATATTAGATGCGAGAAAAAAGGAAGTATATACTGCTCTTTTTCAATGGAATGAAGGGAAATTATTAAGAATCAAAAAAGATTCTGTATTAACAATTGAAAAACTTGCTGAATGGATAAATGAACAAACCATATTTACTGGTGATGGTGTATCTATTTATAAAGAAAAAATCTCAGCTTTATTTGGAACAAAAGCTATATTTATTGATTCTATCTACGGGATCCCCTCTCCTGAAATTGTAGCTAAAGTAGCACAGGAAAAATTAAGAGAGGGATTTTTTATTTCTGCAAGAGAAGTTGAACCTATATATTTAAGAAAATCAGAAGCAGAGATAAAGTTTGGATGAATCTAAAAGTAAGGGAAGCTCAAGAATCTGACCTTTTTGAAATAATGTCAATAGCTCAAGATAGTTTTACCATCCCCTGGTCATTAAAATCTTTCTCAGAGGAATTAAGCAATCCCCAATCTATTTTAGCTGTAGCTGAAGTAAATGGTGAAATAACTGGGTATATTATAGCAAGATCAGTTCTTGATGAAGCTGAAATCCTCTCAATTGCTGTGAAATCATCTTTTCGGAAACAAGGTATTGCAGCTAATTTAGTAACTTATATCCTTGAAAAGTTAAAAAATAAAGTAAAAACTTGTTATTTAGAGGTTAGAGTATCAAATTTACCAGCTATAAATCTTTATAAAAAATTTGGTTTTAAAATTTGTAATTTACGGAAAAACTATTATCTTTTACCAAAAGAAGATGCTTTAATTATGAAGTTGGAATTATAGAGTCTTTCATGCCTTTTTTGAATAAATCTCTTCAATATGACTTAGCAATCCATGCAAAAGCTTCAACTCCCAAAAAGTAAGCCCTGTTCTTCCAAAAAGATGTCTAAAATTATTGATTATTCTCCTCTCAATTTCTATGTTCTCGGGAATATATCCTGTTTTTTTTAAGATTACATAAAGTCTTTCATATAGTTTCTCTAACTCATCTTGGGAGATATAAAACTGTCTTTCCATAGGGTAATCCCTTTTTTCTTCCTGTCGCATAAGTTCATAGGCTACTATTAAAACTGCCTGACTTAAATTTAAAGACGGCTGAAGTTCATCGGTAGGAATGGTTATTAAATATCCACATTTTTCAACTTCCTCATTAAACAAACATTTATCTTCTCTACCAAAGAGAATTGCAACTTTGTTTTCTTGGGCTATCTCATAGATTCTCCTTACACCATATCTTACATCTAATATTGTTCCTCTTTTTGAACCCCTTCTTCGAGTAGTACCCACCACAAGGGATTTATCCTTTAAAGCTTCCTCTAATTGGTGAAAAATTTGTGCTTTTTCTAAAACATCTTCACTTCTCCATGCCAGCCATCTTGCTTCTTCAGTAATACTAGCTGGATTAATAAGGCAAAGATTGGTGAACCCCATATTTTTTATTGCTCTTGCAGAAGAACCAATGTTTCCGCTTTTCTTTGGTTCAACGAGAACAAAAAAAACATTATTTTTCCAATTTCTCATCAAAAGGGCTCCTCTTCCTCTGAAGATGGAATTTCTTCAAGTTCATTTAAAGTTTTATGAAGTTCCTCCTCTGCTGTTCTTAATTTATTTTTACAAAAACGAATCAGTTCTGTTGCTCTTTTTACCTTCTCAACAAGAATATCTACATCTACCTCCTGTGATTCTATGTATTTTAGTATTTCTTCAATTTCTTTAATTGCCTTAGAATAACTTAGATTCTCCATCTTTATCCTCCTTTTTTTGCACTTCACTTAATATTTTACCTTTGTAAAGTTTAATTTCCAATTTATCTCCAATAGTTACATCCTTTGAATCCTTCAAAACTTTTCCATTTAAATAAGTTATACTGTATCCTCTTTTGAGTATATTTTCAGGGCTTAAAATTCTTAATTTATCGTCATATCCTGAAAGTTTCATACTATTTAATAAAATAGTACTCTTTGATTTATGAGATAAGGCATTGAGGTTAGATTTTAGCTCAGAATTTGCTCTTACAAAAAATTTAGATGTCCTTGAAATAACTTTGTTGTAGGAATAATTAATTCTAATAGCCTCTTTATTAATGCAAAGATTTGTATTCTTTTGAAATAAATGTTTAGCAATAGAAATTTTGTCCCTTTCAGCATTAATCTTACTGAAAACTTTTGTTCCCAATTTATTTAATGAAAGTTTAATATGTGAATTTATCTCCTTCAAAAGACTTTCCACAGCTTTTTTTAATTTTTCTTCATAATTTTTTGTTTTTGATTTTTCTTCCTTTAATATTATCTCTGCTTTGTGATAGATTGATTTAACTAAATTTTCAATTTCTACCTCAAAAAAACTTGCTAAATCAAGAATAAATTTGGCAACCTCAGAGGGAGTTTTAAATTTTCTATGGGCTACATAATCTGCTACAGTTTCATCTCTTGTATGTCCTATTCCTGTTAAAACAGGTATTGGCATAAGAGCAATCGCCTTTGCAATCTCATATTCATTAAAACACTGTAAGTCAACAACTGCACCCCCACCTCTAATAATTACAACAGCATCAAATTTACTAAAATTTTCAGCACATTTCTTTAAAGCATTTACAATAGACGGTAATGCTAAATCACCTTGAACAAAAACATCAAAAAAATGTATGTGAAATTTATAACCTGAATAATTCTCCTTTAGTATTTTAAGAAAATCCTCATATCCTGCAGCTGATTGGCTTGATACAACAGCTATTCTCTGTATAATTTTTGGCATAGGAAGTAATTTATTTTTGTCAATTAATCCTTCCTTTGCAAGTCTCTCGAGAATTTCTTTTTTTCTTAAAGCCATTTCTCCAAGAGTGTAGGAAGGATCAATCTGATTTATTTGAATTCTAAATCCATATCTTTCATGAAAAGTGGCTTTACCATAAAATAAAATTTTAATCCCTGCCTGAAGTTCTAATCCGGTTTTAATATGAAAGTTATAAACTGTCTCAATATTACTTTCCCATACAACTGCCGATGATTGAGCGACAATTATGTCATCTTTCTTTTCAACCAACTCAATCCAACATCGATTATTTCTGTCAATGTTTACTTTCGCTACTTCAGCAACAATCCATCTCCATTCAGCTTCAAACTGAATAAGTTCCTTTATTTCATAAAGATAGTCAGAAAGAGAACTGTAAACTAAATCTACATTAAACAATGTTTTCTGCCTCTTTGATAATTTCTTTCATTTCTCTTACAGCTCTTTCTATACCAACTAAAACTGCACGAGATATAATGCTGTGTCCTATATACAAAGCTCTTAATCCTTTGATTGAGGCAATTGGTTTTACGTTATAATAGTTAAGCCCATGTCCTACATTAGTTTTAAGCCCAAGACTCAATGAAAAAGAGACAGCATCTTTAATTCTAATAAGTTCTCTTTTTTGAGCTTCTCCTCTTGTTTCTGAATAATATCCTGTATGAATCTCAACCATATCTGCTCCGATTTCCTTTGAACATTCTATATCAATTCTCGAGGGATTTATAAAAAGGCTTACTAAAATTCCAGCATCTTTAATTTTTTTTATTGCCTCTCTAAGATGATCCTTAATCTCAATTACATTTAAACCTCCCTCTGTAGTTAATTCTTCTCTTTTTTCAGGCACCAAAGTTACCATATCAGGTTTTGTGGCAATTGCTATATTTATCATCTCTTCAGTGGCAGCCATCTCTAAGTTAAGTTCACAGGGGACCATTTCTCTTAGCAATCTTAGGTCCCTGTCTTGAATGTGTCTTCTGTCCTCTCTTAAGTGAATTGTAATACCATCTGCTCCACCAAGGATTGCCAATGTAGCAGCCATTACTGGGTCAGGGTCAAAGGTTTTTCTTGCCTGTCTTACTGTTGCTACATGATCAACATTTACACCTAACATTACCATAATGATTCCTCCTACGCAATACTTTAATTTTAAATTCTACAACTTTTCTAATTGATTGAGCAATTTCAGAAAAATTATTTACTGAAGAATTTTCGTTCTCTTGAAAATTAAAGGGCTTTTAGGTTATAAAATAAAGATGAAAAAATTTGCTCTTATCTTATTATTTCTAATTTTTACAACTTACTCTGTAACTTACTCAGAAGAGCCACATCAAATATTAAAACAAGATGATAAAACAGAGATAATTTTCTCAGTAAGCGATAACTTCAAATTATTGTCTGAAAAAAATGAAAATTTTCTAAATCTAATCGAAAAGAAAATTAATCTATTTTCCGAGAAACTAAAAGAAAGATTTTCAATCTGGCTTTCTCGTTCTACAAAATATATAGAAAAAATGAAGGAAATTTTAATTGAAAAGGGACTTCCTGAAGATTTGGTTTATCTACCGTTAATAGAAAGCGGATTTAATGTTAATGCCCGTTCACCTGCAAAAGCAGTTGGACCTTGGCAGTTTATTGAAAGCACTGGTAGAAGATATGGATTAGTAATAGACTGGTGGAGAGATGAAAGAAAGGATCCAATTAAATCAACTGAAGCTGCTGCTAAATATTTAAGAGATCTTTACAAAATGTTTGGTGACTGGTCTTTAGCTCTTGCAGCATATAATGCTGGTGAGGGAAGGGTTTCCAGGGCTATTAATAAATTTGGAGAGAATGATTATTGGAATCTTTTGGGGACAAGATACTTACCAAGAGAAACAAAGGATTATGTTCCTAAATATATTGCTGCAATAACAATTGCAAAACAACCTGAAAATTTTGGTTTTGAAAATCTCAGAGAACACGAACCAATGGAATATGACGAAGTAATAATACCATCTCCAACTGACATTGATATAATTGCTAAATGTGCTGAGACTGATTCAAATACAATAAAAGAACTGAATCCTGAGCTAAAAAGATGGGCTACTCCAATAAATGTAAGGGAATATATGATAAGAATTCCTGCTGGTAAAAAGGATACTTTTTTGGCAAAATTTGACAAAATACCTCCTGAAGAAAGATTTAGTTATGACACTTACATTACTCAAAAGGGTGATACAATATATAAAATTGCTAAAAAAACAAAACTATCCTCTTTAGTTTTATATGAAATGAATGGAATCGAAATTTTCACAAATCTAAAATCTGGGACAAAAATTAAAATTCCTCCGAAGGATAAATTTACTCCTTCAAAGGAGGATTTATATCAGGAAAAGAAGACTTCTAAGAAAAAGAATTCAGTGAAAGTTTCTAAAAACAAAACAATTAAAAAAGTAAAAGAGACAAAAAGAATAAAGAATTAAAAATGTTTGACATTAAGGACAAAGTAACAATAATTACTGGAGCCTCGAAGGGAATAGGTCTTGCTACGGCTAAAAAGTTTGCAAAAGAAGGCTCTCATTTAATGTTAATATCAAGATCTGAATTAGCATTAAAGGAAATATCTGAAACATTACAAAACCAATATAAAGTTAAAGTTATTTTTGCAAAAGCTGATATTTCTAGGCCAACAGAAGTTGAAAAAGCCTTTGAAATTTTCAGAAATAATTTTCAAAAACTTGATATACTTATCAATAATGCTGGAAGGGGAATTTTTAATTATATTGAAAATGGCGATTATAATGAATGGAAAGAAATCATTGATTTAAACCTTACAGGGCTTATTCATCTTACCCATTTAGCAGTAAAAATGATGATACAGCAGAAAAGTGGGCATATTATAAATATTTCTTCAGTGGCTGGAAAAGTAGGAATTCCGGGATGGTCTGTTTATTGTGCTACAAAGTGGGCTGTAATTGGTTTTTCAGAATCAATTCGGAAAGAGTTAATAAAACATAATATCCGTGTTACTGTTATTGAACCTGGAGTTGTAAAAACAGACTGGGGAGAAAATATGCCTGAAGATTGGATAAAACACAGAAAACAGATGAATTCTTTAACTCCTGAAGATATAGCAGAAGCAATATATTATGCAGCCTGTCAACCCACAAATGTTTCTGTGAGTGAACTTTTGATTAGACCAACTGACCAAGAACGATAGAAAAATATTTAAGGGAAAAGAGATGTTTACTCACTTTGACGAAAAAGGAAGAGCAAAAATGGTTGATGTTACAGAAAAACATGTAACAAATAGAGTAGCTGTTACTGAAGGTTTTGTCAAAATGAAAGCAGAAACTTTAAAAATGATTATAAAAAAAGAAATTTCAAAAGGAGATGTCTTTCAAGTTGCTCGTTTATCTGGAATAATGGCTGCTAAAATGACTCCTCATCTGATTCCACTTTGCCATCCTTTACCGATAACTTCAGTAGAAATTGAAATTGAACCTGATTTAGAAAACTCACAGGTTAAAATAGTTTCAAAGGTAAAAACCTCAGCTCAAACAGGCGTTGAAATGGAGGCATTGACTGCAACGGCAGTTACAGCACTCACTATATATGATATGTGCAAAGCAGTAGATAAGGAAATGATTATCGAAGGAATAAAACTTCTTTATAAATCTGGAGGGAAAAGCGGCGAATTTATAAGGAATCCTTAATTTCTAAATCTTTCAGTATCTTGTTTTTTAGATATTCAATTTTTTCTTTATGACTTCCATGCCAGTAAATTTTTCCACAGGCTTTGCATTTTAAAAATTGGTTCGTAGTCATTGAAATATAATCAGGGACTTCTGTAATTACTTCCTCCCTCTGTACTGGTGTCATTTCTCCATTACATAAAGGACATCTTGGAGGAAGAATCAATATCTCAATTTTATTTTTCCTCAAATATGTCAAAACTTCTTTAAGCTGAAGTTCTAATTTTTCGGAACTAATCAAAAGAACATTTTTAAGAATCTTTGATTTTGCCAGAGCATTGTCTTTAGTTAATAATATTCTTCTATCCTGAAGAGAAATCTTAATGAGGTCTTTATCAGTCAGATCGTTTCTGTAAAAGGTATCAAAACCAAAAAGCCTGAGCCATCGGCTCAGGCTTCCCAGCATTACGTCTACAACGAATTTAGGAATAGACTTATCTTTATTTTCTTTTCCTGAAAGCAAATCACTCTGTTATTTCTTCTACAGAATGTTCTATCTGCATCTTATAAAATTCTCCCTTAATCAGAGTATCCTTATAAAGAGGAGAGCCTGTTCCTGCAGGGATAATTCTTCCCATTATAACATTCTCTTTTAGTCCTCTTAAATCATCTATCTTACCCTCTATGGCTGCATCAGTTAAAACTCTGGTGGTCTCCTGGAAAGAAGCTGATGATACCCATGATTCTGTTGAAAGCGCAGCCTTTGTAATTCCTAATAATAAAGGTTTACCCTGAGCAGGCTTGCCTCCCTGCGAGACAACCCTTTCATTTTCTTCAATGAATAGGGTTCTTTCAACTTCATCTCCTATAAGAAAAGAGGTATCTCCAGGATCTTCAATTCTAACCTTTTTCATCATCTGCCTGACTATAACTTCTATATGTTTGTCATGAATAGAAACACCCTGAAGTCTATAAACCTTCTGAATTTCATCGACTAAATATCTCTGAAGTTCAGTTGGTCCTAAGATATCTAAAATACTATGAGGATTAATAGAGCCATCAATTAATGGTTCTCCTGCTTTCACCCAATCTCCGTCGTGAACAATAACATGTTTACCCTTTGGAATAATATATTCTCTTGTTTCATCAACTCCTCTAACAACTATTACTCTTGAGCCTTTCTGCACACCCTTTAGTTCTACTATTCCGTCAATTTCACTGACAATAGCCGCTTCCTTCGGTCTTCTTGCTTCAAATAGTTCAGCAACCCTTGGAAGACCTCCAGTAATATCCTTTGTTTTTATGGTCTCTCTTGGGATTTTTGCAAGTATATCACCTGCTTCAACTTTATCACCCTTGTCAACTACTAGAATAGCTCCAGCAGGAAGTAAATATCTTGCTGGTGAACCAGTAGGTAGTTTTGCAGTTTTTCCTTCTGAATCCTTTATTGTTACTCTTGGTCTGTAGGTAGCTGGATAATCAATTATAATTTTATGGGAAAGACCTGTTGTAGGATCTGTCTCTTCTTTAAAAGTGACTCCCTCTACAAGGTCTCCAAGTGCAACTTTACCAGCAATTTCGGTAATGATGGGCGTAGTATAGGCATCCCATTCTGCTAATCTTTGTCCAGCTTCAACTTGAAAACCTTCTTTAACAAGAAGCTTAGCACCATAGACAAGATTGTATTTTTCTCGTTCTCTTCCTGATGAATCAACAATTATTATTAGTGCATTTCGGTTAAGAACAATCAAGGATCCATCCTTTCTTTCAACATAGTGTAAATTATTAAATTTAACTGTACCTGAACCTTTTGCCTCTAAAACAGCCTGCTCAACTATTTTTGTAGCCGCACCACCTATATGAAAGGTTCTCATTGTAAGCTGTGTGCCTGGCTCCCCGATTGATTGAGCTGCAATTACTCCTATAGCTTCCCCTATTTCAACGGGCTCTCCTCTGGCAAGGTCCATTCCATAACACTTAGAGCAGACTCCGTATTTAGATCTGCACGTAAGAACAGAACGGATTTTTACTCTATCTATTCCTGCATCAACTATCTTTTTAGCTAAAGGTTGGTCTATCAAAATATTTCTCTTAACTATAATTTCACCTGTTAGAGGATCTTTAATATCTTCAGCAATAGTTCTCCCATAAATTCTATCCTCAAGAGGCATTACTATCTCTCCACCTTCTATCAAAGCAGTAATATATATTCCGTCTTTAGTTCCACAGTCAGTCTCTGTAAGAATTATATCCTGAGCTACATCAACTAGTCTTCTTGTAAGATATCCAGCATTAGCAGTCTTTAATGCGGTGTCAGCAAGCCCTTTTCTTGCACCATGCGTTGAGATAAAATATTGCAGAGGGGTTAATCCTTCTCTAAAGTTTGCTGTAATTGGGGTCTCAATAATCTCACCTGAAGGTTTTGCCATTAATCCTCTCATCCCAGCGAGCTGTCTTATCTGAGCAATGCTACCTCGGGCACCTGAATCAGCCATCATAAATATACTATTAAAAGAACGTCTTTCAGCGAGTTCTTCTGGAGTAAATTCTTTACCTTCCTCAGCACCGAGTTCTTTCATCATTTCATCGGCAACTAATTCTGTTACATTAGCCCAAATATCTATAACTTTATTATATCTTTCACCTTGTGTAATCAAACCCTCTGCATACTGTCTCTGTACTTCCATAACCTGTGCTTCTGCTTCTCTTATTAATTCAGCCTTTTTTGAAGGTATATGCATATCATCAATACAGATAGATATACCAGAAAGTGTAGCGGTCTCAAACCCTAATTTTTCTATTTTGTTCAAAAATAAAACTGTTTCTCTTTTACCATATTTTGTATGAATATACTCTATTAATTTACCAAGTTCTTTTTTAGTAAACTCCTTATTTATCATCTCAAAGGGAATATCTTTTGGAACAATTTCACTTAAAAGTATTCTTCCAACAGTTGTTTCAACTAATTTTCCATTTAATTTGACCTTAATAGGCGCATGTTTTTCAACTATTCCACTCTGATAGGCAAAAATAACCTCATCAGAATCAGCAAAAATTTTACCTGCACCCTTTGCATTACTTTTTTTCTTAGTCAGGTAATATATACCCAAAACCATGTCCTGTGTTGGAACAACTATTGGCTTTCCATTGGCTGGAGAAAGTAAATTCCCAACTGACATCATAAGTACTCTTGCTTCTATCTGAGATTCATAGGAGAGAGGAACATGAACAGCCATCTGGTCACCATCAAAGTCAGCATTAAAGGCAGTACATACAAGAGGATGTAGTTTTATAGCCTTACCTTCAACTAAAACTGGATCAAAGGCTTGAATACCAAGTCTGTGAAGTGTTGGAGCTCTGTTTAAAAGTACAGGATGTTCTTGAATTACTTCTTCCAAAGCATCCCATACTTCTGCCTTTTCCTGTTCAACAAGTCTTTTTGCTTGTCTAATTGTTGTAACATATCCCTTTTCTTCAAGCTTATTAAACACAAATGGTTTGAATAACTCCAAAGCCATCATTTTTGGTAATCCGCATTGATTCATATTCAATTCTGGTCCGACAACTATAACAGATCTACCTGAATAGTCAACTCTTTTACCAAGAAGGTTCTGTCTGAATCTTCCTTGTTTACCCTTAATCATGTCACTGAGAGATTTGAGGGGTCTTCTGCTTCCTGCTTTTAAAGCCTTTGAACGCTTTGTGTTGTCAAAGAGAGTATCAACAGCTTCCTGAAGCATTCTCTTTTCATTTCTGATAATTACACTCGGTGCTTTTAGTTCCATTAATCTTTTTAATCTGTTGTTTCTGTTGATAACTCTTCTGTAAAGATCATTCAAATCTGACGAAGCAAATCTGCCACCATCAAGAGGAACAAGGGGCCTTAACTCTGGTGGTATAACAGGAATAATATCAAGTATCATCCATTCAGGACGATTCCCTGATTTCTTAAAAGCCTCAACAACTTTCAATCTCTTTGTGAGTTTTCTTTTTATTCCATTTGATGTGGCTGTTTCAATTTTTTCCTTTAATTCCAAAGCAATTTTATCTAAATCGATATTCTTTAATAATTCTCTTATTGCTTCAGCACCCATTCCAACCTTGAACCTTGGTCCGTACTCTGCAACCTTTTTCTTATATTCCTCTTCAGTTAAAATATCCTTTTCCTTTAATGGAGTATCTCCAGGGTCAATAACAATATAGTCCTCATAGTATATAACCTTTTCAAGTTGTCTTACTGAAAGATCAAGTAACAATCCCATCTTACTCGGAACACCTCTTACAAACCAAATGTGAGCTACTGGAGCAGCAAGTTCAATATGTCCCATTCTTTCTCTTCTTACCTTTGATTGAATAACTTCAACACCGCATTTATCACATATAACTCCCTTGTGCTTCATTCTTTTGTACTTTCCACAAATGCATTCCCAATCTTTAATAGGTCCAAAAATTCTTGCGCAGAAAAGACCATCTGGCTCGGGCTTAAAGGTCCTATAATTTATAGTTTCAGGCTTTTTAACCTCTCCATAGGACCATTCGCGTATTTTTTCAGGTGAAGCGAGTTTTATTCTTATAGCATCAAAATCTCTCTGATTTCTTGGTTTTTGAAAAAGTGAATAAATATCCTCTTTCAAGGTTTATCCCCCCAATTTTTTCTTTTTCTCCAGAAGCTCTACATCAAGGCAGAGACTCTGGAGCTCTTTTATCAATACATTAAATGATTCCGGAACTCCTGATTCTAAGACAGGATGCCCCTTTACTATTGCTTCGTACATTCTTGTTCTACCCGTTATATCATCACTCTTTACAGTTAGAAATTCTTGCAATGTATAAGCTGCTCCATAGGCTTCCAATGCCCAAACTTCCATTTCTCCAAGTCTCTGACCTCCAAATTGGGCTTTACCACCAAGGGGCTGTTGAGTAACTAAGGAGTAAGGACCTATAGAACGAGCATGAATTTTATCGGCAACAAGATGATGGAGCTTGAGCATATACATATAACCTACTGTAACAGGTCTTTCAAAGGGCTCACCTGTTCTCCCATCATATAATATTACCTGTCCTGTAGTAGTCAAATTAGCTTTCTTAAGAAGTTGTTTTATTTCATTTTCTTTAACTCCCTCGAAAACAGGGCTTGCTACATAGAAACCTAAGGCTTTAGCAGCTAAACCGAAATGTGTTTCCAAAATCTGTCCTACATTCATTCTCGAAGGAACACCTAATGGATTAAGTACTATGTCAACAGGAGTTCCATCTTCAAGATAAGGCATATCCTCCTCTGGTAGTATCATAGAGACTACACCCTTGTTTCCATGTCGTCCTGCCATTTTATCACCTACCTGAATTTTTCTCTTCATTGCAATATAAACCTTTACAAGCTGATTAACTCCAGGTGAAAGTTCATCTCCCTTACGAATCCTTTCAATTTTTTCATTATATTTAGCGTGAATTTGCTTAATATTTTGTTCAACTTCTTTATTAACTCTGTTTATCTCCGCCTTTACATCAGGATCTTCAACTTTGATTTTCATTAATTGATTTACATCAAGTAGATTGGCAACTTTATCTGAAATTTTCTCTCCCTTTTTACATAAGACTTTTCCATCCTTAGGATTTTTTACATCTTCTAAAACAACTTTATCTTTGAGAATTTTTCTTATTCTGCTTGCTTTAGTCTCCTTAAGTATTCTTATTTCATCATCTCTATCTCTCTCTAATGCTTTAATTTCCTCTTCTTCAATTGCCTTTGCTCTTCTGCTTTTTTCCTTTCCTTTTCTTGTTAAAATTTTTACATCTATAACAACACCCTCAATTCCAGGGGGCACATAAAGGCAGCTTTCTTTAACATCTTCAGCTTTTTCTCCAAAAATTGCATAAAGTAATTTTTCCTCTGGAGTGAGAACCCTTTCTCCCTTTGGAGTAACTTTACCTACAAGAATATCTCCTGCCTTTACTTTAGCTCCAATTCTTATAATTCCATCTTCATCAAGATTTTTAAGAAGCTCTTCATTTACATTCGGAATTTCTCTTGTTATCTCCTCAGGTCCGAGCTTGGTGTCTCTGCATTCAACTTCAAATTCATCTATATGAATAGAAGTATAAACATCTTCTTTTACTAATCTCTCGCTGATAAGAATGGCATCTTCAAAGTTATAACCACCCCATGGCATAAAAGCAACAAGGACATTTCTTCCTAAAGCAAGCTCTCCTTTATCCATCGAAGGTCCATCAGCTAAAATAGTGCCTCTTTCGACAAACTGTCCAACTTTAACAATAGGTTTTTGAGTCATGCATGTTCCTTGATTAGATTTGTGATATTTGATTAATTTATAAATGTCAACACCACCACCCTCTTCTGTGACTCTAACTACAATTCTTGTGGCATCAACACTTTCAACAATTCCAGCTCTTTTTGCAACAACAAGCCAGCCAGAATCTCTTGCTGCGTATAATTCCATACCAGTACCTACTATTGGAGCCTCTGTCTGTATTAGAGGAACAGCCTGTCTCTGCATGTTAGAACCCATCAAGGCTCTGTTAGCATCATCATTTTCAAGAAATGGGATTAAAGAAGCTGATACACTGACAATCTGTTTTGGTGATACATCCATGTACTGAACTTCCTGAGGAGAAACCATTTTAAAGTCTCCCTTGACCCGTGCAGAAACAGACTCACCAATTATATTTCCCTCTGCATCCACAGGAGTTGTAGCTTCTGCAATGACGTAATTTTCGCTTTCAAGGGCACTTAAACAATGAACTTCATTGGTTACTTTACCATCAACAACTTTTCTGTAAGGTGATTCTATGAAACCATAATCATTTATTCTTGCATAGGTTGCCAATGATGTTATAAGTCCAATATTCGGACCTTCAGGAGTTTCAATAGGGCAAATTCTTCCATAATGGGTTGGATGAACATCTCTTACCTCAAAACCTGCTCTTTCACGAGTTAATCCTCCAGGACCAAGGGCGCTTAATCTTCTTTTATGGGTAATCTCACTTAATGGATTAGTCTGATCCATAAACTGACTCAACTGGCTTGAGCTAAAAAATTCCTTTACAGCTGCCATAACGGGTTTTGTATTTATAAGGTCGTGGGGCATAGCATTTTCTATTTCAGTAATTGTCATTTTTTCTCTTATTGCCCTTTCCATTCTAACCAATCCAATTCTGAATTGATTTTCAAGTAATTCACCAACACCTCTTACTCTTCTGTTGCCAAGATGGTCTATATCATCAACTTCACCTTTGCCTGTTCTAAGATTAAGTAAGTATTTTACAATTTCTATGATATCTCTATCAGTAAGAACTCTCACATCAAGAGGAATATCTAATCTCAATTTTTGATTTAGTTTCAATCTTCCCACTACTGATAAATCATATCTTTTAGGATCAAAAAATAATCCGTAGAAAAGCTCCTCAGCAGCTTCTTCTGTTGCTGGCTCACCGGGTCTTAATTTTTTGTAAATTTCTCTTAATGCATGGGACTTATTTTCTACTTTATCTGTAAGAAGGGTTTCTCTAAGTGAAGGTAGATAGTTAACATTGTCAATAAAAAGTAGATGAAGTTTTTCTATTTTAGCTGCTAATATTCTATGGAAAACCTCATCTGTAATCTCTTTATTGCTGTCTATGATAACTTCACCTGTTTCTGGATCAACTATATCTGAAAGAGTTATTCGTCCGATTATTTCACTTTTTGAAATAGGAATCTCAGTTATTCCCATTTCTTTCATTTTCTTAAGAGCATATTTTGTAATTTTACTACCTTCTTTAACAAGAAGGTCTTTGCCATCAGGGCTATATATATCAGACTTTGTTCTTATTCCTGCAAGAATGTCGCTTACCAGTCTTGTGTACGTATTTTCATCTTTTATTCTTATTTCTTCTATTGGATAAAATGTTTTAAGTAAATCTTCATTTGAATAACCCAGAGCCTTTAAAACAATTGTGGCTGGTAATTTTTTTCTTTTATCAATTCGAACATAGAGAAGGTCCTTAGAGTCAAATTCAAAATCAAGCCAAGACCCTCTAACGGGTATAACTCTTGCTGCGTATAAAAATCTTCCGCTTATTCTACTTTTACTCTTATCGGGAGCAAAATAAACACCAGGAGAACGATGTAATTGGCTTACAACAACTCTTTCTACACCATTTATGATAAAGCTACCTGTCTCTGTCATCATCGGAAGATCGCCAAGAAATACTTCCTGTTCTCTTGATTCCTTGAGAAACTTATTACCCTCTTCATCTTTGTCCCATATATTCAACCTTACTTTCATTTTTATTGGAACTGAATAAGTAAGTCCCTTAACCATACATTCATGAGGGGTAAGCTTAGGTTCTCCTAATGTATAAGATAAAAATTCAATTGTAGTAGTTCCATTATAATCACTAATTGGAAAAACGCTTTGTAAAGCAGCTTGAAGCCCCATTTCTGTTCTGTCATCGGGATTAACATCCTTTTGAAGAAAATTTTCAAAGGATTTTCTTTGAAATTCAAGAAGATAAGGCACCTCCACAAGGGGAGGCACCTTTCCAAAGTTTATTCTCTCTCTTAAAGGCTTTATCATGGTTCTCCTTCTTTTTTAAATTTTTTACTGTATTTCTACTGTTGCACCTTCTGCTTCAAGTTTTGACTTGATTGTCTCAGCTTCCTCTTTAGATACACCTGTTTTTACTGGTTTCGGAGCACCATCAACTAAATCTTTGGCTTCCTTAAGCCCTAATCCTGTAAGTTCTCTTACAACCTTGATTACCTGAATTTTTTTGTCTCCAGCTGCCTTTAAAATTACATCAAAACTTGTTTTTTCTTCAACTGCTGGAGCTGCTTGAGCCGCTACTGGCGCACCTGCTACAGCTGCGACTGCAACAGGCGCTGCAGCTGTTACACCATATCTTTCTTCGAATTCTTTAATAAACTGGCTTAACTCTAAAATGGTAAGATTATCAAAAAATTGAAAAACCTCTTCTTTTGTAATTGCCATTATTCTTTCCTCCTTTTATTGTGCTTTTTTATTTTTTAATGCTTCTAATGCATAAAGTAATTTCAGGTTAACTGCCTGAAGTGCAGCTGCCATCTTGTTAAGTGGTGATATAATACCACCAGCAAGCATACCAAGCAGTACAGATTTTGTAGGTAACTTTGAAATTTCTTTAAGTTCTTCAGGAGAATATACTTTGCCCTCAACTACACCATGTTTTAGCTTAATTTTCTCATTCTTTTCAGAATATTCAATTGTTTTTTTGACAGCAACAACAGGATCATCATATCCAAATACAACTCCTGTACATCCCTTTAAATAGTCTTTTAAATTTTCTTTAAATGGGGCATCTCCCAAGGCTATCCTGAAAAGAGTGTTCTTACATACCCTATACTCTGCTCCGCTTTCTTTCATTAACTTTCTTAACTCAGATATTTCAGCAACAGAAAGTCCTTGAAAATCAGTCAAAATAAATGATTTGGATTTTGATAGCCTTGCAACAAGTTCTTCAACTCTTTTTTTCTTTGTTTCTTTTGTGGTACTCAGATTATACCTCCTTTCATGGACAGCAGTGCATTTGAAGGAATATAAACCATTTTATCTCCCAATCTCGGCAGGCGGCTTCACCATTAAGCCCTATGGCACCTGCTGTCTCAGATTAATATTAACAGGCAAAGCCTGTTTTAAAGTTTCAATTTAGATATGTCTATCTTCAATCCTGGGCCCATAGTTGAAGATAAGGCAACTTTCTTAATATATTTACCCTTTGATGTTGGTGGTTTAGCTTTAACAATTGATTTCAAAACAGCAATTGCATTTTCAACAAGTTTTTCAGTTTCAAAGAAAAGTTTACCAATTGGGACATGAACAACACCGCCTTTATCATTTCTGTATTCAATTTTTCCTGCCTTTGCTTCTTTAACTGCTTTGGCAATATCAAAGGTAACTGTACCAAGTTTAGGATTTGGCATTAAACCCCTTGGACCCAAAATTTTTCCAAGCTTACCAACTTGTCCCATCATATCAGGAGTTGCAATAGTTCTATCAAATTCAAGCCAACCCTTTTGAATTCTCTCTATTAAATCTTCTGCTCCAACATAATCAGCACCTGCCTCTCTTGCTTCCTTTTCTTTTTCACCCTTAGCAAAAACCAAAACTCTTACTTCCTTACCTGTGCCATGAGGTAAAACTACACTATTTCTTACAACCTGATCTGATTTTCTCGGATCAATTCCTAAGTTTATTGCCATCTCAACTGTTTCATTAAATTTTGTAAAACTGTTTTCCTTTAAAATATTAATTGCTTCTTCTAATGTATATTCTTTTTGTAAATCAAGTTTTTCTTTAACTGCTTCCAATTTCTTTCCCATCTGTTTTTACCCCCTTATCTCCACGCCCATACTTTTTGCTGTACCAATTACCATTTTCATTGCTGCTTCTAAGGATTTTGTATTTAAATCTGGTAATTTTGTTTTTGCGATCTCTTCAATCTGTTTCATTGTTAAAGAACCTACCTTTTCCTTACCTGTTGCGCCAGAACCCTTTATAATGCCAGCAGCCTTTTTAATAAGTTCACTTGTAGGAGGTGTTTTTAGTATAAAAGTAAAAGTCCTATCTTTGTAGATAGTCAATACAACAGGAATGAGGGTATCACCCATGTTTTGCGTTTGTGCATTAAACTGTTTACAAAATTCCATAATATTAATACCGTGGGGACCGAGTGCTGGTCCAACAGGTGGTGCAGGGTTTGCCTTACCTGCAGGAATTACAAGTTTTACCTGTGCTGTTACTTCCTTTTTTGCCATAAATTTATTCCTCCTTTAAACCTTTTCAACCTGTGCAAAAGAGAGCTCCACAGGTGTTTGTCTACCAAATATACTTACCATTACTTTTATCCTTTCATGTTCAGAGTCAACTTCATCAATAAAACCCGTAAAGTTTGTAAATGGACCGTCAGTAATCCTAACTGTTTCTCCTTTTTCAAAATGAGCTTTTATCTGTGGTGCCTTACCTTTTTCTAATTGTTGCAAAATCATCTCTACTTCTTCCTCAGGAATAGGTGCAGGCTTTTTGCCTCCTATAAATCCTGTTACTCTTTGAGTAGTTCGAACAAGATGCCATGTATCTTCATTAAGCTCCATTTCTACTAAAATATAACCAGGATAAAACTTCTTTTCTGATTCTTTCTTTTTTTTTCCTTTTACCTCAATAATTTTTTCCGTAGGTATAAGTATTCTTGAAATTTTATCTTCCAATCCTTTTGTTTTTGCTCTCTCTTGAATAGATGATTTAACTTTTTCTTCAAACCCTGACATTGTATGAATTACATACCACTGTTTTGCCATTCCATCACCCAATAAACGCGCTTATAAATCTTGATAATACAAAATCAATTAATCCAAGGAAAAAGGAGATTATAACAACTGTTACAATAACAACCCACGTAGAAGCAATTACTTCATCCTTTTTGGGATAATTAGCTTTTTTTGCTTCTATTTTTACTTCTTGGAAAAAATTTTTAATTTTCCCTATCATTTTTCACCTCAAAAAATATACAAAACAGGCCAGGAGGGATTCGAACCCCCATCCCCCGGATTTGGAGTCCGGTGCTCTAGCCGTTAGAGCTACTGGCCTATTAGGCTTTCGTTTCTTTATGTACAGTATGCTTTTTACAAAATTTACAATATTTTCTTAACTGTAATTTATCAGATGTATTCTTCTTATTTTTTGTTGTTGAATAATTTTTAGCCTTACAATCAGTGCATTGAAGTAATATAATATCTCTCATATTTTTACTCCAACACCTCTGTAACTACACCTGCTCCTACTGTCCTTCCACCTTCCCTTATTGCAAACCTTAATCCCTCCTCCATCGCTATCGGTGCTATCAACTCTACACTCAAATTCACATTGTCTC
>Ga0209691_1000078_pt1 | contig 68675 bp, 66 predicted proteins | sample YNPMSBMetaG_FD_187120 | JGI IMG/M metagenome (GOLD analysis project Ga0209691, IMG submission 187120) | Anoxygenic and chlorotrophic microbial mat microbial communities from Yellowstone National Park, USA - YNP MS-B MetaG (SPAdes) (version 2) ... | reverse complement strand
GGTACGCTACTTTCGGGAGTGGCCTGACGCTCTCCGGATTACCATTGGGACCGATGAGCAGATGGAGATATTGCTACGTAACCTGCGGGAAATTGTAAAAGGGTAAGGGGTATGTTCAAGCTTTTTATCTGGGACCTCGACAACACTCTGGTGGGTACTTCTCCCCTTTTGTGGGGAGCTTTTTCCTGGGTGGCCGAGAAGTATACCGGTCGTGCTATGACTCCGGAAGAAATCGTCAGGCTTTACGGACCTCCGGAGGACCAGGTCATAGAGCAAATAGTAGGCCGGGAAAAGAAAGAAGAAGCCTTGCGAGAATTTTACGCATTTTACGAAAAAAAGCATCAGGAGCTGGTGGAAGTGTTTTCTCCGGTAGTAGAAGCAATCGTCTTCTTGCGGGAGAAAGGTGTGAAACAGGCCCTTTTTACGTCCAAGGGTCGAAAGAGCGCCATGATGACCCTGGAAAAACTGAACCTGGGAAAACTCTTTGACCTGGTGCTCTGTGGGGATGAGGTGACTCAGGCGAAGCCTTCCTCGGAAGGGGTGTGGCGCATTCTTTCTTTCTTCGGGATACAACCGGAAGAAGCGGCGTATGTGGGTGATTCACCCCTTGACGCTCAGGCGGCGGAAGGAGCCCGGGTACCCTTTCTCATGGTGCTGTGGGATTCCTTTCACCGTAAACTTGCCCCGGAGATCCGGGCTTACCGGTGGTTTCAAAAACCTGAGGAATTTCTGCTCTGGGTAAAGGAGATGTACGGGTGATGTTTGAAAAGGTACGCAAGCGAGATGGGACCATTGTGGAGTTTGTGCCGGATAAGATTACTCGGGCAATCCTCAAGGCGCTGGTTTCCTGTGGTAAAGAGGACAGCGCGCTTGCCGAATGCTTGACTGCAAAAGTGCTGGAACGCCTGGCAGAGAAAATATCCGGGGTCATTCCTGGTGTGGAAGATATTCAGGACGTGGTGGAAGAAGTCCTGATGCGCGAGGGGCTTTCTGACGTGGCTCGGGCTTACATCCTCTACCGGGAGAAAAGACGGCATCTTCGGGAGGCCAAGTGGCAACTCTTTGGCGTGAAGGATGATCTGAAGCTCTCTCTCAACGCGGTGCGCATCCTCCAGGAACGATATCTCCTCAGGGATGGAGAAGGCCGGGTGGCGGAAACTCCGGGCGAGATGATGCAGCGGGTGGCCAGGGCTGTGGCTCAGGTAGAAGCGAATTACGGGGAAAACGAGGATCAGGCCTTCGAGGACTTCTTGACGCTCCTTCGAGAGTTACTCTTCCTTCCCAACTCCCCTACGCTGATGAACGCCGGAACCCCCCTGGGGCAGCTTTCGGCGTGTTTTGTCCTGCCTGTTGAGGACTCCATTGATTCTATTTTTACCACTCTGAAGGAAATGGCCCTGATCCACAAGTCTGGGGGAGGGACGGGTTTCAGCTTTGCGCGTCTGCGTCCCAGAGGGGATCTGGTGCAGAGTACCGGAGGCCGGGCTTCGGGTCCGGTTTCGTTCATGCGGATTTTTGATACCGCTACCGAAGTGGTGAAACAGGGTGGTAAAAGGCGGGGTGCGAACATGGGGATTTTGCGTTTGAACCACCCCGATATTGAAGAATTCATTCGAGCCAAAGAAAAACCTGGATTTCTGGAGAACTTTAACCTCTCCGTAGCGGTTACCGACGAAGAGATGGAGAAGATGCGAAGGGGTGAAGAACTGCAGCTCGTCAATCCTCGCGATGGACGGGTGATGCGCACGATCAATGCCCGGAGTCTTCTGGAGCTCATCGCAGAGAGTGCCTGGGGAAGCGGAGAACCAGGGATGATTTTTCTCGATCGCATCAACCGCGATAACCCCACTCCCTCTCTGGGGCAAATTGAAGCTACCAACCCCTGCGGGGAGGTGCCGCTTCTTCCCTACGAGTCCTGTAATTTGGGTTCTATCAATCTTTCTCGCATGGTGAAAGAGAGACGGATTGATTACGAGAAGCTAAAGGCAGTGGTGGAGAAAGCAGTGCATTTCCTGGATAACGTCATCGACGCCAACCGCTATCCTTTACCTATGGTGGAAACCATGGTCAAGGGAAGTCGCAAAATTGGTCTGGGGGTGATGGGCTTTGCCGACATGCTCCTCCGGCTTGGGATTCCGTATTATAGTGCTGAGGCTCTCAAGATCGCTCAGGAGGTGATCCAGTTTATTGCTCTGCAGGCCCGCCTGGCTTCCATGAGGTTGGCCGAGCGACGGGGAACCTTCCCCAGGTATCCGGAAAGTATCTGGTATAAAAAGGGCCTTCCTTTGCGAAACGCCACCCTCCTTTCCATCGCTCCCACCGGCACCTTGAGTCTCATTGCTTCTTGTTCTAGCGGTATCGAGCCGCTCTTCGCTCTGGCTTTTCGCCGATATGTACTGGAAAGTACCGAAATCGTGGAGATCCACCCTCTCCTGGAGGAGATGTTTGCTCGCTTTGGGGTTGCGGAAGAATTGCGACACAGGGTTCTTGAAAAGGGGACCATGGAAGGTGTGGAAGGCATTCCATCGGAGCTTCGGGCTCTATTTCTCACCGCTCTGGAAATTCCTTCAGAATTTCACGTGCGCATGCAGGCTGCCTTCCAGAAATACGTGGACAACGCCGTTTCCAAAACGGTGAACCTGCCTGAGGAATCCACTCCGAAAGATGTTTTGCATACTTACCTTCTGGCCCATGAGCTGGGGTGTAAGGGAATCACCGTCTACCGTTACGAAAGTCGACCGGCGCAGGTGCTCTATCTGGGAGTGGAGAAAGGGTGTCCAGCGTGCTGAGGAGTTCCTGGGCCAGGTGGCGGGCGCCATCCTGTTTCCCCTGCCAGGTTTTTTCGCTGAACTCCTGAGCCTTTTTTTGAAAGGTAGCCAGATCGGCCACCACTTTCTCTAAAATCCGGGCAGTTCCCTGAGGAGTGTTTGTGCCCATGATGAGGGCTTCACGCAGGAGAAATTTCTGCCTTTTTTCCAGGAAGTAGCGGTTAGCCTGGATCGCTTGCTCGGTATATGGCTCGAGGCATGGTATTCCTAGATAAGCAGCATGCTCCAGGGCAGTTCCCGCAAATCCAACTACCAGAGCGGTGTCGCGCAGACGGAGGAAATAATCGCCCTGGCTCCAGGTAATGTGGATATTCTGTAGAGAAAAAGAATTGGGGAACAGTATTCGTCCTCCGGCACTTTGAATGAGCGCTTCGATTTCTGCGGAAGCCGGCTCTGGGGGAAGGACGAAATGGGGAGTGTATTGAGAAAAGACCGTCCCGGCGCCGACGATGGTTTCGGTGAGAAACCGGAAATTTGCTTTCCAGTCCTGGCGATGTCCGGGAAGGAAAAGGATGATGTGAGCCTGGGGGTCTTTGGGGTGAAGTGCTGGTCCAACGAAGCCGCAGTAGCCGGCGTTAATACCCAGATTCTGAAACCACAGGGCGGTGGGGTGATCACGGGTATAAACTTTTTCGGTGAGGTGGCGAAAGAGAAGAGCGTTAACCCTACCCAGCCGCTCATAAGGTTTCCCCTTCTGGCGCAAAAGGGCGGTGTGGGCGCAAGCAAAGAGGTAACTCTTCTTCCGAAGGGCGAAGAAACTTAGAAGAAGTAAAAAGGCATCGCCCACCACCACCACCATGTCGATGTCCTTTCGGATTCGGGAAAGAAGGTAAATTACCCGGAAAAGATTTCCGGTGCCCCCTGCCAGAGTGTCTGTAAAGAATCGTCCCAGGCGCCGGAAAGGATTTCCCAGATACACGCCTCCGTAGCGCAGAGGAGGAGAGCGGTGGAGAAGGGAACACCTCTGGGGATTTTGTTCGCAGAACTCGGCCAGGAGTTTCCCCTCTCCCACCAGGGGCACAAAGCTGAGGTGGATGGAAAGTCCCCGCTTTTCCGCCTCTTCGAGGAGGGCAGCTGCCACAAGTCGGGCAAAAGAATCCTCACCGTAACCGTTACTCAGAAGGAGAATATGCTTTTCCATCATTTTCTTTTATGGTATGCTATGAAGAATTAAAAATCAAGGGAAAAGGAGGCCTGAACCTTTTGCGCTGGCCGGGAATTCTTGCTTACTTTGCGGAATATTTACCCCTCACGGGGAAAACTCCCCTCATCACCCTCCACGAGGGCAACACCCCCCTTATCGCTTCTTCGAGTCTTGCCAGGAAAGCCGGGGTGGGATCCCTCTTTTTCAAGTTTGAGGGAATGAATCCCACCGGGTCTTTCAAAGACCGGGGGATGGTAGTGGCCATTGCCAAAGCCAGGGAAGAAGGAAAAGAGGTGGTGATGTGTGCCTCTACAGGTAATACCTCTGCTTCGGCGGCTGCGTATGCTAAAAAAGCGGGGCTTTCCTGTGTGGTGCTCATTCCCCAGGGAAAAATTGCTCTGGGAAAGCTATCCCAGGCCCTCATGCATGGAGCAAGGGTTCTGGCTGTCAGGGGGAATTTTGACCAGGCCTTAGCGGTGGTGCGTTCCATCACTTCCTCGTATCCGGTGGCCCTGGTCAACTCCATTAACCCTTACCGGATTGAGGGACAGAAAACTGCTTCCTTTGAAGTGGTGGAGTGGCTATCGGGGGTACCTGATTTTCTGGCTCTTCCGGTGGGTAATGCCGGAAACATCACCGCTTACTGGAAAGGATTCAAGGAACTGTGGGAACGGGGTAAAATTTCGGTTTTGCCGAAGATGCTCGGTTTTCAGGCTGCCGGAGCCTGTCCTCTGGTTCTCGGTCGGCCGGTGGAGAATCCCCATACGGTGGCTACGGCCATCCGCATTGGGAATCCGGCCAGCTGGAAGGGAGCCATGGCCGCGAAAGAAGAATCCGGAGGGCTTATTGATACGGTCACCGACGAGGAAATTCTTGCAGCACAGAGAATGCTGGCCGAAGAAGAGGGAATTTTCGTGGAACCGGCTTCGGCGGCTTCGGTGGCCGGAGTTCTGAAGAAAGCCCGGGAAGGTCTCTTCCAGGGCCGAGAAACTGTGGTCTGTGTGCTCACCGGTCACGGTCTCAAAGATCCGGATATCGCCATCAAACAGTGTGAGGGGCGGGTGGAAGAGGTTGGTGCATCTCAGGAAGAAGTGATCCAAATTCTGGGATTGTCAGTTTAGGGGGGAATGCTATGGTCATTGAAGTGAGTGTTCCTGCTACCACGGCAAATCTCGGTTGTGGATTTGATGTTCTGGGGATGGCGCTTGACCTCCACTACCGGATACGGGTGGTTACTGGAGAAGGTGGTGGTTTTTCCATTACCCACCGGGGTGAGGGAGAGGGTATGGTTCCTCTCTCGGAAGAACACCTCCTGTTCCGGACGATCCAGAGGACATGTCAAAGGATTCATTTTTTGCCGGTAGCCCTTCAGGTGGAAGCCTGGAATGAAATTCCCATCGCCCGGGGCCTGGGAAGCAGTGCTGCCTGCATCGTGGCGGGTGTGGCGGTGGCAAACTGGGTGGCGGGAAATGTTTTGTCTCTGGAAGCCATGATGCAGCTTGCCGTAGAAATCGAAGGGCATCCCGATAATGTTCTTCCTGCCTTTCTGGGTGGATTTACCGTGGCGTTCCCCCAGAAAGAGAGGGTATATTTTCGCCGTTTCGCCTTTTTCCGGGATGCAGAAATAGTGCTCTGTATTCCCCGGTATAGGTTGAGTACCGAGCGGATGCGTAAACTCCTTCCCGAAGCCTATCCCCGCCATCAGGTGGTCTTCAATCTTTCGCACCTTGCTTACCTTCTGGGGAGTCTTTTCCAGCACGATTTTGAGGGATTCCTGCTCGCTCTGGAAGATTACCTTCATGAGCCCTACCGGGGGAAAGAAATCAGGGGATTTTTCGCAGTAAAAGAATATATTAAGGATAAGGGTCTCGGAAATGCGGCGATCAGCGGTTCCGGTCCTACGGTTATCCTTTTCCTGCGCCGACCGCTTTTAGCGAAAGAAACCGAAGACCTGCGGAGCATCTTTCACACTCAGGGTGCGGGTGAGGTAGAGATCAAAAGGATCCGGTGGGTGGAACAGGGAATGGTGGTGAAGGTGCTATGAGCCTGATTGTCCAGAAATATGGTGGTTCTTCGGTGGCGGATCTGGAGAAAATCCGCTTTGTGGCCGGTAAGGTGAAACGTTACTGGGAGGCTCAACATAAGCTGGTGGTGGTAGTTTCCGCTATGGGGAAGACTACCGATAATCTCCTTTCCATGGCTTTTTCTCTCTGTCCTGCGCCACCGGAGCGGGAGCTCGATATGCTTCTTGCTACCGGTGAGCAAGCTTCGGTGGCTCTGCTCTGCATGGCCCTCTCGCTGGAAGGGGTGCCCGCCGTTTCGCTTACTGGTGGACAGGCTGGTATCATCACCACAGGCGTGCATACCAAGGCTAAGATCGTCCATATCGAAGTCAGCCGAATCTTGCGATACCTGGAGGAGGGGAAGGTAGTGGTAGTGGCAGGTTTCCAGGGAAAGACTGCTGCCGAGGATATTACCACCTTGGGGAGAGGTGGGAGCGATACCACTGCCTGTGCCCTGGCAGCAGCCCTGAAGGCTGATTTCTGTGAAATTTACACCGATGTAAATGGGGTTTATACTGCCGATCCCCGGATTGTTCCGGAGGCACGCAAAATTCCCCGCATTTCCTACGATGAGATGTCTGAAATGGCTAACCTGGGGGCCAAGGTGTTGCAGCTCCGGGCGGTAGACTTTTCCCAGCGCTACGGGGTGCGGGTTCATGTGCGGTCTACATTTTCCGAGGAAGAGGGAACTTGGGTGGAGGAGGTGGGCGTGATGGAAGAAGTAAAGGTGAAAGCGGTGACCCACAGTAAAGAAGTGCTCAAGGTGGTGCTCCTTGGGGTTCCCAATCAACCCGGGGTAGCAGCTTCCATCTTCAAGGTTCTTTCAGATTTTTCGGTCTTCATCGACATGATTATCCAGAGCGAAGGGAGAAAAACCGAAAAAGACGTGGCGTTTGTAGTCACCAAGGAAGACGAGGGAAAAGTTCGAAAAGCGATAGCGCATTTAAAGGAAATATTGGCCTTCCAGGACGTGAAGCTTGATGATTCCATGGGGAAAATTTCCATTGTGGGGGCAGGTATTGCCAGCGACCCCCGGATTGCCTACCGGATGTTCAGTACCTTAGCCCGTATGGGAGTCAACATCGACATGATCAGTACCTCGAATTTGCGGATTTCTTGCCTCATCCCCCGGGAGCGGGTGGAAGAGGCTGTTCAGGCACTCCACGAAGAATTTATTGGAGAAGGAGAGGTGATTTTGAGTGGCGAATCGTAAAGTAGCAGTGGTGGGTGTCACCGGAGCGGTAGGACAGGAGATGCTACGTATTCTTGAAGAACGGAATTTTCCGGTCGGAGAACTGAAACCTCTGGCTTCAGAACGTTCCCGGGGAAAAAGGATAACCTTCAAGGGAGTGGAAATCCCGGTGGAAGTCCTCTCCAGAGAGAGTTTCCGGGGAATGGATCTCGCTCTTTTCAGTGCCGGTGCTTCCATCAGTCGAGAATTCGCTCCTCTGGCAGTAGAGGCGGGGTGTCTGGTCGTTGATAACTCTTCGGCGTTCCGTTACGAAGATGACATTCCCCTTATTGTTCCTGAAGTGAACCCTCACCAGATTAAAGAGGTGAAAAACCGGGGGATTATCGCCAATCCCAACTGCACCACGATTATTTCCATCGTTCCTTTAAAACCCCTCCATGACTACGGAAAGATCGAACGGATAATCGCTTCCAGTTACCAGGCAACTTCTGGGGCTGGAGCCCAGGCGATGCTGGAGCTTGAAGAGCAGGTGAGAGATTACGCGGCCGGTAAGCCCCTCAATTCCCGGGTTTTCCCCTACCAGATTGCTTTCAATCTCATTCCCCAGATCGACGTTTTCCTGGAGAACGGCTACACCAAGGAAGAAATGAAAATGGTCTGGGAAACCCGCAAAATCATGGAGGCTCCTCAAATCCGGGTTACCGCTACCTGTGTGCGGGTTCCCATTTTCCGGGCCCATTCCGTCTCCATTACCATTGAGACCGAGAGAAAAATTACCCGGGAGAAAGCCCTGGAACTCCTCTCTCAGGCTCCTGGTGTGCAGGTGCTCGATGATCCGTCAAACCGCCGTTACCCCATGCCTCTCTATGTAGCAGGGAAAGACGATTGCTTCGTGGGAAGAATCCGGGAGGATATCTCCTGTGAGCGGGGTCTGAACCTTTTCGTGGTTGGGGATCAACTTCGTAAAGGCGCGGCTTTAAACGCCATCCAGATTGCCGAACTTCTGGTGAGCCAGGGGCTCCTTTAATCATTACAGGGTTGAAAGGTCCAAAGCAATCTGGTGTTGGCGCCGCTAAAGGTTTCACGCTACAGGTCTCACGCTCTGGAGACTATTTCGGTATCGATGCGGCCTTGTAGCGGCGTTTCCGGCTGTCATTGCAAAAGAACAGGAAAGCAGTTACAATTGATAGTAAAGCGAGAGTGGCGGAACGGAAGACGCGCTGGACTTAGGATCCAGTGGGTAAACTCCCGTGCGGGTTCAACTCCCGCCTCTCGCACCAGGATTCCGGTATCAATCGGCATTGGTTTGACACCGGAGGGAAGGCAATATACAATTCTTGAGAAGAAAGGATACCGTGGCGCGAAAGATCTGTGCATACCTCGGTGAGTTCATCGAGGTATATTTTGTTATTTGGGAAGGTGGAGTATCATGGTAGAAGTCAAAAAGGAAGAGAAAGAAAAGCATGTCTACAATCTCGAAATTACGGTGGAAGTAGAACGGGTACGGGAAGCTCTGAAAGAGGTTTATCGAGATCTCAGTTATCGGGTGAACGTGCCGGGTTTCCGAAAAGGGAAAGCCCCCCGGGGGATTTTGCAAGCCTATGTGGGAAAGGCGGCTATCCTGGAGGCACTGGCTCAGACCCTTATTCCTAAAGTGACGCGGGAGGTACTGGAGCAGGAACGCATTGAAATTATCGGAGAGCCGGAGATGGAAATCGTGACCATCGATGAGGAAGCACCCCTCATCTTTCGCCTGCAGGTTATGGAAAGTCCAGCCGTATCAATTCCCAATCCTGAAGACCTGGAGGTGCGGAAGTACCATATTGAGGTGCGGGAGTCGGACGTGGAAAACGAACTGGAACGCCTGCGAGCTTCTAAGAGCACCTGGGAAGAGAAAGGACCGGAAAGTGTGGTTTTAGCAGGGGACTTCGTGAAGTTTACCGTGGGGAATGAGAACTATACGGTGTTTGCTAAGGACATCGAAGGTGGAGACACCATCGAAAGAGAAGTCCTGGGAATGAAAGTGGGAGAGAAAAAGCGAGTCTCTCTGAAGGACGAAGAAGGGCATGAGGTGGAACTGGAGCTTCAGGTGACCGGGGTTCTGGAAAAGAAAGTTCCGGAACTCGGGCAAGAATTTTTACAGAGCCTGGGTGAGGAGTTTGACTCGGTGGAAACGCTCAAAAAGCGGATTCGTGAGAGCCTCGAACGTGTGGCTCTGGACCTGGCCGAGGACCGGTTCAAGGAAGAAGCAGTGGTGGCGTTATGTAAGCATGCCGAACTCCATATTCCCGAGCCACTCCTCGATATCGAGACCCGGCACCGGATCGAGAAGTTCAAAGAGCAACTGGAGAAAGATGGTTTGTCTCTCGAGAGGTATCTTGAACTCACCAGCAGAGATTTTGCTTCGATAGAAAAAGAATTGCGGAAGATGGCTCACTGGGGATTGAAGAAGTTTTTTGTGCTCCAGGAGTACGCGAAAAAATACGCCATCGAAGTTACAGAAGAGGACCTCGCCGAAGAACTGGAGAGACTGGCCCGGATTTCGGGAAAGACCAGAGAGGCAGTGCGGGAGATTTTGGAGAGAAATGGTAAAATAGAAGAAGTGAGGGAGCGTTTAAGGGACCGGAAGATTCTGGACGACCTTGCTTCCCGGGTGAAGGTAAGGGAATTACCTGAGGCAGTTAATTTTGATCAGTGGAAAGCACTGGAGAATCCAGAGGAGGAGATGATCGCATGAGTTACCTCGTTCCCATTGTAGTCGAGCAGACTCCTCGCGGCGAGAGAGCGTATGATATCTATTCGCGCCTTTTGCAGGATCGTATTGTCTTTCTGGGTACCGAGATTGATGATACGGTAGCGAACCTGGTCATTGCCCAGTTGCTTTTTCTGGAGGCGATGAACAAAGAGAAGGATATCAATCTCTATATTAATAGTCCTGGGGGTTCGGTCTCGGCGACTCTGGCCATCTATGATACCATCCAGTATATCAAACCGGATGTAGCTACCATATGTATCGGTCAGGCGGCCAGCGGTGCTGCAGTCATCCTGGCAGCAGGAACCCGGGGGAAGAGAATGGCTTTACCGAATTCCCGGATCATGATCCATCAGCCTCTGGGTGGAGCCCAGGGCCAGGTTTCGGATATCGAGATTCATGCTCGGGAAATGGTGAAAATTCGGGAGAAATTGAACGTCATCCTCTCGTCCCATACCGGTCAACCGATCGAGAAGATTCGCCGTGATACCGAGAGGGACTTTTTTATGTCTCCCGAGGAAGCGCAGGAATACGGTCTCATTGATCGGGTTCTGTATCCTAAAGAAGAGCGTAAAGGAGACTCGAGAGAGGATGCCGAAGTCTGAGGAGGAAAGAACCAAATTGCGTTGTTCTTTTTGTGGAAAGAATCAATCGGAAGTAAAAAAATTGATCGCCGGTCCAGGAGTCTATATATGTAACGAATGTATTGAGTTGTGTAACGAAATTCTCAAGGAAGATGTCCGGGGTCGAAAGAAAGAATTCGTCCTGGAAGAACTTCCTTCGCCCAGGAAAATTAAAGCTTTTCTGGACCAGTATGTGGTCGGTCAGGAGCGGGCCAAAATTGTCCTTTCGGTGGCGGTCTACAACCATTATAAAAGGATTATACAGCCATCCGAAGGGGACGTGGAGATCGAGAAGAGCAATGTTCTCCTTTTGGGGCCCACCGGTTCAGGGAAAACCCTCCTGGCCAAAACTTTAGCCCGGTTTTTGAACGTTCCCTTTGCCATTGCTGATGCGACCACCTTAACCGAGGCAGGGTATGTCGGTGAGGATGTGGAAAATATTCTCCTTCGCCTTATCCAGAATGCGAATTTTGAAGTCAAGAGGGCTGAAAAGGGAATCGTCTATATCGATGAAATCGATAAAATTGCTCGCAAGGGCGACAGTCCTTCCATTACCAGAGATGTTTCTGGAGAGGGCGTGCAGCAGGCGCTTTTGAAAATTCTGGAAGGTACCATTGCGAATGTCCCCCCGCAGGGGGGCAGGAAACATCCCCATCAGGAGTTTATTCAAATCAATACCGAGAATATCCTTTTCATCTGTGGTGGAGCTTTTGTGGGTCTGGAAAAAATCATCGAGAACCGCCTGAAAGACCGTAAAATTGGTTTTGGAGCGGAAGAAAGTTTCCGCGAGAAGGTGGTGCTCAATAATCCTCTGCATGAAGTTCAGCCTGAGGATCTTCTCAAATTCGGAATGATACCGGAGTTTGTGGGTCGGATTCCCATCGTGTGTGCCCTGGATCCTTTGACGGAAAACGATCTGGTCAGCATTCTCACCGACACCCGGAATAGTCTCGTCAAACAGTATCAGAAGTTATTCGCGATGGAGGGTGTGGAACTCGTTTTCACTCCTGAGGCGCTGCGATGCATTGCCCGTCAAGCTATTGAGAAGGGCACCGGAGCTCGGGGGCTGCGCACCATTATGGAGCGGATGATGACCGAACTCATGTTCGAAATCCCCTCCCGGAGGAACATGCTCAAGCAAGTCGTGATTGACGAGCGAGTGGTGGAAAGAGGACGGTACTTTCCCATTGTGGAAGAAGAGGAGAAACTGGCCTGAAGGAGTGTTCTATGAAGGAGAAGCTGCTTCTTTCTCAAGCCTTTGAACCCCATTCGATTGAAGGAAAGTGGTACCAGGTTTGGGAGGAGAAAGGTTATTTTACGCCGCGTTCTTCCGGTCTTTCCTTCTCCATTGTGATTCCTCCTCCCAACGTCACCGGACACCTGCACATGGGTCATGCCCTGAATCTTACCCTGCAGGATATTGTGATTCGTTTCAGGAGAATGCAGGGTTACCGAGCTCTGTGGGTGCCGGGAACCGACCATGCCGGGATTGCTACTCAGAACGTGGTGGAAAAAGAACTGGCCAAAGAGGGGACCAGCCGGGAAGAGCTGGGAAGAGAGAAATTCCTGGAGCGGGTCTGGGAGTGGAAAGAAACCTATCACCGGAGAATTGTGGAACAATTGAAGAAAATGGGCGCTTCCTGTGATTGGACTCGGGAACGCTTCACCATGGATGAGGGACTTTCTCGAGCGGTCAAAGAAGTTTTTGTGCGGCTTTTCGAAGAAGGTCTTATTTACCAGGATGAGTATATCGTCAACTGGTGTCCTCGTTGTGCGACGGCTTTGGCAGACATCGAAGTGGAGTACGAGGAACGTCCATCTCATCTCTGGTACATCAGGTATCCCCTCCACAATGATCCTCGAACCTTTCTGGTCGTAGCCACTACGAGACCTGAGACCATGCTCGGGGACGTGGCTTTAGCAGTGAACCCCAGGGATGAGCGCTATCGCGCCTTTGTTGGACAGACGGTTATCCTGCCCTTGATGGGGCGGGAGATTCCGATCATCGCCGATGAGTACGTGGACATGGCTTTCGGGACCGGGGTTTTGAAAGTGACTCCTGCTCATGATCCCCATGACTTTGAACTGGGAGAAAAACACGGGCTGCCTCTTGTGCAGGTCATTGATGCACGGGGTTTCATGACCGAAAAAGCCGGTCGTTTTGCCGGTCTTTCCCGGGAAGTGGCCAGGGAGATGGTGGTAGAAGCGTTGCAAGCAGAGGGGCTTCTTCAAAAAATCGAAGATTACACCCATGCCGTGGGCCATTGTTACCGTTGTGGGACGGTGATCGAACCTCTGGTTTCAAAACAGTGGTTTGTCAAAATGAAAGGCCTGGCACAAAAGGCCATCGAGGCTGTTCGGAATGGTCGGGTGGAATTTGTTCCCGAGCGCTGGTCGAAAGTGTATTTTGAATGGATGGAAAACATCAAGGACTGGTGTATTTCCCGGCAAATCTGGTGGGGACATCGTATTCCAGTTTTTTATTGTGAGGATTGTGGGCATATTTTTGCCCATCGAGAGGAACCGAAGAGCTGTCCCCGCTGTGGAGGAGAAGTTCGACAGGACGAAGATGTTCTGGATACCTGGTTCAGTTCTGCGTTATGGCCCTTTTCCACCCTGGGCTGGCCTGAGGAAACCGAGGACCTGCGCATCTTTTATCCTACTTCACTTCTGGTAACCGGTTTTGATATCATCTTCTTCTGGGTAGCGCGGATGATCATGATGGGGCTCAAATTTATGGGAGACGTTCCCTTTCGCACGGTGTACATTACTCCTCTGGTGCGGGATGAAAAGGGAAAAAAGATGAGTAAGTCCCTGGGCAATACCATTGACCCCCTGGAAGTGGTTCAAAACTACGGTGCCGATGCTCTGCGTTTTGCGCTGGCCTGGCTCACCGTTCAGGGGAGAGATATCCACCTCTCATTGCGTCGGGTGGAAGCGGCACGTAACTTCATGAATAAACTGTGGAATGCTTCCCGGTTTGTGTTGATGAACCTGGATAACTTTGAACCACTGCCCATTTCTTCCTGGAATAACCTGGACGTCAAAGACCGATGGATTCTTTCCCGGTTCCACAGGATGCTCTCTGCGGCGACTCAGGAATTGGAGAACCTGAACTTCGGGCAGTATGTGCAACTGGTTTACGATTTTGTGTGGGGAGAATACTGTGACTGGTACCTGGAATGGGCCAAAGAGGATCTCTACCGGGGGAGTGATGCAGTGCGGAGCAAAACCCAGAATGTCCTGGTGTATATCCTGAGTGGAATTTTGAAAGTTCTCCATCCGGTGGCCCCTTTCATTACCGAAGAAATCTGGAATAACCTGCCCGTGGGTAATGGGGAGCATCTCATTGTCACTCCATGGCCTACTTTGGTGGGGGAGATTGACGAGGAAGCCGAAGAGAACGTGGTTGTACTGCAAGAGCTTGTCCGAGAAATACGTTACCTCCGAGCCGAACTCGGTATCTCTCCGGGCGAACGTTGTCGGGTGCATCTCAACTTTTCTGATTCCTCAACCCTTGATCGGTTGCGTTTCTATGGGCGGTATATCGAACAGCTCTCGAAGTGTATCATCGAAGAAATGGGTACGGAGATTTCCAAACCCGAGCACGTGGCTATGGGAAGAGTCCCCGGAGTGGATGTGTACCTTCTGGTTGAAGGTCTGGTGGACGTGGAAAAGGAATTGGAACGATTGACCAGGAAACTCCTGAATGTGGAGCAGGAAATTCAAAAAGTGCGTAGCAAAGTGGAGAATCAGGATTTTGTGGAGCGCGCCCCTCAGGATGTGGTGGAAAAGGAAAAGGAGCGCCTCCGAATGCTTCTTGAGGAAAAGGTAAGATTGGAAGTGTTGAGGGCAGGCATGCAATGAAATTGTTTTCTTTCTTGTCTCGCCGGGACACGGTGGAAATCCTGGCCATTTTTTTAGGGGGATTGGTAGTGGTGGTCTTTGCTTTTTTCATGGCCCGGGGAGATCTTGATGCGTATGTGGAGATTCTCCTAAAGGGCAGTCTTCCGGCGGAAGAAACGGTGCCGGTTTCTTCTGAGGTCCTCAACGAGAACTTTCTTGAACCACAGGAAAACTTGACGGAGTCAACCGTTACGCCTTTACCGTCGCCGGTGGCCTTGTCTGGGGAAGAAAAACCGGTGGTATCGGAAAAACCATCGGTGACATTGCCTCCGTCTCCTTCCTCACCTCCGCCTCGACAGACTCCGGCAGGAAAGTTTTTTGTCCAGGTCGGTGCTTTTTCGAAAGAAAGTAATGCTCAAGGTATGGTGGTAACTCTAAAGAATTTAGGCTATACGGCCACGGTAGAAAAGGTCTCTTCCCTCTACCGGGTGCGGATATACGGTTTCTCGTCCATGGAAGAGGCGCAGAAGGCGGTGAGTCGTTTGAAAGCACAGGGTATCGAATGTTTCGCGGGGAAGTGAGCGGGAAGGCACAATGATACTCAGGGATGTGAAAGAAATTCTGGAGGCCGAGGTTCTGGTCGGGGAAGCGTGGCTGGAGCGTGAAATCTGGTACGCCTGCGGAAGCGATCTTTTAAGCGATGTTCTGGCTTTCGCTAAAGAACATGCACTGTTGCTTACCGGATTAACCAATGCGCAGGTGGTGCGCACCGCAGAAATGATCGATCTTTTGGGAATCGTATTTGTGCGGGGGAAAAAGCCGGAGCACACCACGGTGGAATTGGCCGCTCTCAAGCAGATACCCCTTTTGAGTACCCGTTTACCCATGTATGAGTCCTGTGGACGCTTGTATCTCAAGGGGTTACGAGGGTGTAGCGAGTGGACTCCCCATGCCTGAGGAGCGTCCTTTAATTGAGATGGAGAGAGAGATTGCCGGGGGTGATTTTCAGCGGGCCGGCGATGTCTCGAGTGAACTGAAGAACATTCTGCAGCGGGCCGGATTCCCTCCAGACTTTAACCGTCGGGTAGTGATCGCCTCGTACGAGGCAGAGATGAACGTCGTTATTCATGCCTATCGGGGGGTTTTTCGGGCAAAGATTTATTCTGACCGGGTGCATGTGGAAATCGACGACCAGGGCCCCGGGATTCCGGATCTGGAGCTGGCTTTCCAGGAAGGGTACTCCACGGCTCCACCGCATATCAGGGAGATGGGTTTTGGGGCAGGTTATGGACTATCCAATATGAAAAAGTGCTCTGATTCGCTGGTCATTGACACCAGAGTTCAGGAAGGCACCAGGGTCATTATGGATTTCTTCCTTTCACTTTTGAAGTCATAGGGATAGGTGAACGCCGTTGGCGATGGTGGAGATTTTTCATTCCGTTCGCCTGGATGAGAGTAAATGTAAGGGGTGTACGCACTGCATCAGGCGGTGTCCAACCGAAGCGATACGGGTAAAAAGCGGTAAGGCCTGTATTGATGAGCGGCGGTGCATCGACTGCGGTGAGTGTATTCGCACCTGTCCGAATTACGCCAAGTACGCCCAAACGGACCCCCTGGAGATTATCAAAAAGTTCAAATATACCGTTGCGCTTCCTGCTCCTGCCTTCTATGCTCAGTTTAAATTTACCGTTCCCCTGGAAAAAATCCTGGGGGGATTGATGGAAGTCGGTTTTGACGATGTTTTTGAGGTAGCAAGAAGTGCCGAAATCCTGGCCGAGGAAATCAAGACTTACTTACGGAGGCGGGATATTGCCAAACCGGTCATTTCTTCAGCCTGTCCGGCGGTGGTGCGGTTGATTGAGGTAAAATTTCCGGCTCTCATTGAGAACCTGCTGCCGCTTGATTCGCCTCTTGGAGTTGCGGCCAAGATTGCGCGTCTTGAAGCAATGAAAAAAGGTTACCGTGCAGAGGAAGTAGGCATTTTCTTTATCACTCCCTGTCCGGCCAAGGTTACCGAGGTCCGCCAGAGTGGTGATGAGCTGGCTCGTATCGATGGGGCCATCTCCATAAGCGGTATTTATTCTCGTCTGGTCAATGAGCTGGGCAAGGTTCAGGAGGTCCCCAGGGTCCAGACGGCCGGTTTTAAGGGTATCGGCTGGGCTCGTTCCGGAGGGGAACAGGAATCGTTGGGAGAAGGAGAATACATGGCCGTCGATGGCATTCATCACGTCATTTCGGTGCTGGAGAAAATCGAAGTGGGAGAACTCAAAGAGGTCGTTTACTGTGAGGCTCAGGCCTGCGTGGGGGGATGCATTGGGGGAGTCCTTTCGGTGCAGAACCCCTTCATTGCCAAAGTGAACGTGAATCATCTGTTGAAGAAGTACGGTCATTTTGTACCGGTGACCAAGGAAGAACTGGAGATGTGGCGCAAAGCCGGGGTTTTTGACCGGTTCAGGGCTTACGAAGCCAAGGAAGTCATGCGGCTCGATCAGGACCTCCATCGGGCCCTGGAAAAGTACCAGGCTATTGAGAAATTATTAGAGAGATTGCCGGGTCTTGATTGTGGTGCCTGTGGTTCACCTACCTGCCGGGCCCTGGCAGAAGATATTGTCCAGGGAAAGGCTGCAGAGGTTGATTGTCCTTTTCTCCTCCGCAGTCACATGCTGGATCTGGCCATGGAAATCTATAGTCTGGCCAGTCGTGTTCCCCAGACCATGGTGAAAAAGGAAGAGGGAGGAAAAAGAGTTGAAGGTCAAGGTTCGTGATATCGTGGATTCTCTGCAGGCCGAGGTTCTGGTAGCGGGTCAGATGGAAGCTCGGGAGTTGAGTGGGGGCTACTGTGGCGATCTCCTCAGTGATTGTATTGCGAACGCCGAGGAAGGGAGCGTCTGGGTTACCGTCCAGTCTCATCCCAACATTGTTGCGGTAGCCTCTCTGGTGGGCATTCCCTGCATTGTGATAACCAACGACCAGGAAGTGCAGGAGCAAACCCTGGAAAAAGCGAGAGACCAGGGGATTACCGTCTTGAGAACGCCTCTCTCCTCTTTCGAAGCCGTAGCGATTCTTTCCCGGCTGGGGGTAGCCGGTAAAAAACGGCATGCCTCAAAGTGAGCCGAAAATTTTTACTGCCGACCTCCACATCCATAGTGTCCTTTCACCGTGTGCAGAGCGAGAGATGTTACCCCAGTGTATCATTCTGGAGGCGCTGGAAAAGAAAATCGATATTATTGCTCTCTGCGACCACAATGCCTGTGATAATGTGGAAGTGATGGTTACCCTGGGAAATCGTTTCGGAGTATGGGTCATTCCAGGTATAGAAGTGGAAACGAAAGAAGAGGTCCATCTCCTCTGTTATTTTCCTTCCGTGAACGCTCTGAGGGATTTCAATACCTTCATTGCGAATTTTCTTCCTCGTGTACCCTTGCAAGAAAATATATGGGGCGAAGAGTGGGTGGTGGATGAAGAGGGGCAAATTGTGGAAAAGAAAGACTATCTTATCGTTCATCCAGTCAACTTATCGCTGGAGGAAGTCTGTGCCGCCGTGCATCGGCACGGAGGAGTGGTGGTTCCTGCCCATGTCGACCGGAAAAGCTACAGTATTTTTTTTCAACTGGGTTTTATTCCCCCCCATCTCGAGGTCGATGCGGTGGAGATTTCTCCGGAGGCGAGCTGGAAAGAAGTGGTCCGGAAGTTTCGCCTTGATGGCTTCCAGGCCATACGTTCTTCCGATGCCCACACTCTCCGTGAAGTGGGATTGGGGTGGACCTATTTTTCCATGTTTTCCCTGAGCTGGTTGGAGTTCGTGCTGGCTCTCCACGGTGAAAAGGGAAGAAAAACCATCCTGCCGTAATTGTTGCCTCCTTCCCTCTTGTAAATCCTTCCTGGAATAAAACATACATTCTATTTTTTTCTCCGGATACCTATTTTAAGATTTATAGTGGTTGGTTGTGGAGCAAAGTGGTTCAAAGGGGAAGAAACATGTTTCTGAGCCATTACCGCCACACTGTGGACAAGAAGGGTCGAATCGTGATCCCCAGCGAGTTTCGGAGCGCACTGGGGGACCTCATTTATCTTACCCCTGGTATTGAGCCGTGCATCTTCGTTTATCCTCGGGAGGAATGGGAGAAACTCTACCGGAAAGTTGCTTTGTTACCGCTCACCCAGAAAGACGCCCGCGATTTTATGCGTCTTTTTCTTTCCAGTGCTGCTGCGGTGGAAGTGGATCCTCAAGGGCGGGTAATGGTGCCCATGCACCTTCGGAAGTACGCCCAGATAGACAGCAAGGTGGTCCTGCTCGGTGTCGGCAATCGTGTGGAAGTATGGTCTGAGGAGAGCTGGGATGATTATTTCCGAAAAATACAGGGTAACTTTGAAGCTATTACGCAGAGTATTGTTATGGAAGAACCTCCGCATGACAGCTGAGCTTTTGCACCGTCCGGTTATGCTCGAGGAAGTGTGTAACTGGTTGATTACCGATCCTTCCGGCATCTATGTGGATGCCACCCTGGGAGGGGGAGGGCATGCTCTGGCCATTTTAAGCCGATTAAAGGAAACGGGAAGGTTGTTAGGCATTGACAGGGACCAGGAATCTCTTCGGGTAGCCAGAGAAAATTTGCGGGCGTTCTCCGATCGGGTAATACTGGTCCATAGTCCCTTTTCAAGGATAGGTGAAATTTTCGCTTCTCTCGGTATTGATAGGGTTTCAGGGATGCTTTTCGATCTGGGTGTTTCATCGTTACACCTTGACCAGGCCGAACGGGGTTTCAGTTTTGAAAAAGATGGACCTCTGGACATGCGTATGGATACTACCCAGAAACTTGACGCTTCCTGGGTGGTCAATCATTGTTCCGAAAAGGAGCTTGCTGACCTCATTTACCATTACGGAGAGGAACGTTATGCGCGTCGCATTGCTCGTGCCATTGTGGAGGGGAGAAAGAAAGAGCGTATCGAGTCCACCAGACAACTGGCACAGATTGTAGAAATGGTGGTGCCACGCCGGGGAAAGATTCATCCTGCTACTCGAACCTTTATGGCGCTACGTATTTTTGTCAATCGAGAGCTCGAGGAGTTGAACCTTGCGCTGGCACAGATTCCCCAATTTTTGCAAGAAAAAGGGAGGGTGGTGGTTTTGAGTTACCATTCTCTGGAAGACCGGATAGTCAAGCGGTTTTTTGCAGATTGTCCGGAACTTCTGGTTTGTACCAGAAAACCTCTTCGACCATCAAAAGAAGAGGTGGCCAGGAATCCGCGTGCTCGCAGCGCTCGCCTGCGAGTGGCTGAAGGGGTTGCGAGATAAGGGGGGAGGAAAATGAAGAGGATCAAAAGCTGGTGTATCATCGGTTTGTTCCTCTGTTTTGGAGGGGCCATTTTCCACCTGAGTTTGCAGGCGATTCTCTTAGAAAGGGCGTTTTTGGCGGCCTCCAAGAGAGAATCCCTGGAAAGTCTGGTGGCGGAAAGGATCCGGCTGGAAACGGAGATTGCTCAGCTTTCTTCGTTAGAACGGATCAAAACGATTGCCGAGAACCGCTTGGGCATGGTACCGCCGGCGCAGGTGGTTTATGTGGTAGCCGGAAACAGAGTGGGTGAGGGCGAAAAACAACTGGCTTTGAATCAAGAAAAGTGGGGTGAGGGGAAGACCAGATGATTCCCAGAAAATTTGTCCAGCGGACAAATTTTATGGCCGTTTCTCTCTTTCTTCTTTTAATGATCGTGGTCTGGAGGCTGATATCGGTTCAGGTGCTCCAGGCCGGGAGATATCGGGATCTACTGGTATCACGGTTTTCGTTAAACGAAGTTCCTCCTCCAAGAGGTTCGATTTTAGACCGTAATGGTGAGGTCCTGGCCAAGGATCTGGAGGCCATATCGATTTTTGCCTGTCCGGTGAGAGTCAAGAACCCCCAGGAAGTTGCTCAGTCACTGTCGCAGGCACTCGCCTTGAATGAGGAAGAACTGACCAGGGCCCTCTCGAGTGGAGCGACCTGGATGGAGGTGAAACGCAAGGTCCCACTTTACCTGGGGAAACTGCTGTTTCAAAAGAGGTGGGAAGGGATTTACTGGGAAAATGATACCATGCGTTTTTACCCCAAAGCGCCCCTTCTCAGCAATGTTCTGGGTTTTGTAGGTTCTGAAAACCAAGGCTTGGAGGGAATTGAATTTGCCTTCGACTCCTACTTACGGGGAGACAAAGGGTACAGTTCTTTTGAAAAGGACGCCCTGGGAGGGGAAATACCGCTGAGTGCCAAACACAGTCCTCCCCGTCCGGGTAACGACGTGGTGTTGACCATCGATGCCAGTGTCCAGTTTTTTGTGGAAAAAGCTCTGGATGCAGCCATGGAGAGAACCAAAGCCCAGCGAGGAATCATCATTGTGAACGACCCCCGTAGCGGTGATATTTTGGCTGTAGCCTCTCGCCCCTCCTATGATAACCGCTACTTCTCACAGTACGAATCGTCGTGCTTCCGTAATCTGGCTTTTGAAATGGTGTTTGAACCCGGTTCTACCGTAAAACCTCTGGTCATGGCTGCAGCACTGGAGGAAAAAGTGGTTAATTTGAACAATCAATTTTTCTGCTCCGGTTCTATTATGGTGCACAACCACCGGGTTCGGGATATCAAAGCGCATGGAGCGCAGACCCTGGAAGACATCATCATCAATTCCTGTAATGTGGGTATAATCGAGATTGCCCGGAAAATCCAGGAAAACAAACTTTACGCGTACCTCAAGGATTTCGGCCTGGGAGAGGCAAGCGGCATTGGGATGCCCGGTGAAGAACGGGGCCTTTTGCGACCGCCAAAGGAATGGTCTCTCCTCTCCATCGGTGCCATTCCCATCGGGCAGGAAATGATGGTTACTCCGCTCCAGCTCCTGAAGGCGCTTTCTGCACTGGCCAATAAGGGTATCCTCATGAAGCCGCGACTTGTGTCGCGGATCGTAGGAGTGGGTGGTAAAGTGGTCGAAGAATTTCCGGTAACCCCCCTCAAGCGGGTTGTTTCGGAAAAAACCGCTGCAATGGTTTTGGGGATGATGGAAAAAGTGGTGGAAAAGGGAACGGGTAAGAGAGCCTTTATTGAAGGTTACCGGATTGCCGGAAAAACCGGAACCGGGCAAAAGGTTGATGCCAGTGGTCGCTATGCGCCGGGAAAGTTTTATTCTTCTTTTGTGGGTTTTTTCCCTCTTCCCGAGCCCCGTTTTGGTATTCTGGTCATGCTTGACGAACCTCAGGGTGAATACTATGGTGGCGACGTTGCTGCACCGGTGTTCCGGGAAATTGCTCTCAACATCATCGATTATGCTGGTATAATATCGAAGGATGCTGAGGTGAGAGTATTTTGATGAAGATCAGGGATATTCTATCGGTCCTTCCCTATATAGAGGCGAGTATCGATGATGCTTCGCTTGATGTCAGGGGCATTGCTTTCGATTCGAGAGCGGTGTGTCCGGGTTACGTATTTTTCGCGCTCTGTGGTTCCAATACTGATGGACATCTTTATCTTGCCGAGGCTTTAAAAAACGGGGCAGTACTCGTGGTTGGAGAGCGGCAGGATGCTCTCCAGAAGTTCTCTGGATTGGTTTCCTGGATTCTGGTTCCGGACGGGAGAAAAGCGCTGGCGCTGGTTTCTAACCTTTTCTATCAGGATCCTTCCCGACATCTGCGGGTCATGGGTATTACCGGGACGAATGGGAAAACCACCACCTGTTTTTTGGCCCGCAGTATCTTCGAGAGAAGCGGTTTGCCATGTGGTCTTCTCACCACCGTCCGCAATCTGGTGGGTCCCTGGGAAATGGAATCCGTGAACACTACCGAAGAATCCCTGCGGATTTTCCATCATCTCCATATGATGCGTAGTATAGGCATTGGCAACGTGGTTATGGAAGTTTCTTCTCATGGTCTGGCGATTGGAAGAGTAGAGGGAGTCCGATTCGACGCCGCGGTGATAACCAATCTGGTACCTGAGCACCTCGAATTCCACCGGACCTTTGAACATTACTTCAATAGCAAAAAGAAACTTTTTGAAAAGGTAGCTGAGAACTTGACCAAAGGTTATCCGAGAGTGGCCATTGCCAACGGTGATGACGAGCAGTGCGTGCGGATGGTTCAAGGATTGGGTATTCCCTATCTCACCTATGGTTTGGGAGAGGGCGTTGATGTCCGGGCGAGCGAGATGCATTTTTCTTTGCGGCACTCCCGGTTTCGGGTATTCACCCCCTGGGGAACGATGACGGTGGAGACGGCTTTGACCGGCCGATATAATGTGTACAATGCCTTAGGGGCAATCACTCTGGCTTTATCGCAGGGTATCGACCGGGAAGCGATAAGAGAGGGTCTAAAGGTCTGTCAACGGGTTCCGGGAAGATGGGAGTTTGTGGATGCCGGACAGAATTTTGCAGTTATCGTGGATTTTGCCCATAACTGGCATGGTCTGGCCAATACCCTCTCCACCATCCGGGAATTAACCAGAGGCTCGATCATCACGGTTTTTGGGTGTGGAGGGGAGAGAGACCGAAAAAAAAGGCCGATTATGGGGGAGACCGTAGCCCGTTACAGCGACTGGTGTATCATTACCACCGATAATCCCCGGGGAGAGAATCCGGAAAAGACCGCGCGTGATGCTCTGGAGGGTGTAGAACGAGTGGCTCGGGAGAAAAAAGTCCACTATGAGGTGATTCTGGATCGGGTAGAGGCGATCCGGAAAGCCATCGAAATAGCCCGGGAGGGTGATGTGGTTTTCCTGGCCGGGAAAGGTCCGGAACGTTTCCAGGTTTATGATGGAGTTGTGCTCCCGCACAGTGATTATTGGGTGGCAAAACGGTTGCTGGAGGAAAGAAAATGAAATTTACGCCAGGGGAAGTCCGGGAAGTTACCGAGGCCTGCATTGTCCGGGAAGGTGTGCATCCCTTTTTTGACGGAGTGGCTATCGATAGCCGTTTTTGTCGGGAGGGGCAGCTCTTTGTGGCTTTACGGGGAGCGAAAACCGACGGGCACTTTTTTGTACTTCAAGCCTTTGAAAATGGGGCCTGGGGAGCTCTGGTCGAAGAAAGCCCGCTTTTGCCGTGGGAATCTCAAGATGGCGCTCTTTTTCGGGTAGAAGATACCTTAGCGGCCCTGAAGTCCCTGGGGAAAAACGCCTCGCGGCGATTTCAGGGAGAAAAGATTGCCATTACCGGTACTGTCGGTAAAACTACCTGCAAACATATCCTTGGTGCTCTCTTGAAGAGAAATTTTTCGGTAGAAATCACTCCCCAGAGTTTTAATACTGCCATTGGGGTATCCTGTGCCTTAGCCAATTTTTCAGAGCACAGCCAGGCGGCCATCGTGGAAGCGGGTATCAGCAGAACCGGAGAGATGGAGGAGCTTGCCGAGATTATCGAACCTGGGACGGTTATTTTTACTGCCTTTGGTGAGGGACACCTGGAGGGACTGGGGAGCGTCGAGAAAGTGGTGGAGGAAAAGGGCAAACTCGTTACCTCTCGAACCCATTGTGTTTATCTCAACGGTGATTCTCCCCAGGCTATACCTCTTTTCGGACGCTTGAAGCAAGCGGGAAAGAGGGTGGTTTCTTTTGGTATTCAACCGGGTAACCAGCTCTTCCTTTCACGTTTTACTCTCCGGTTACCACAGTGGGAGGCGGATTTCTCGATCCGCTGGGAAGATCGGGACTTCTTCTTTACTGCTCCGGTGCTTTTTGAGGATGAACTGGTGTCGTTTTTGCCGGCGCTACATCTTGCCCTGGAGTGGGGTGTATCGACGAAAGAAGTGCAGGAGGTGTTGCACCACTGGAAACCTCTTCCCGGTAGGGGGAATTATTTCTTTTGCCGGGATGGAGCGGTCATTGATGACTCCTATAACGCCAATCCCCTTTCCTATCGAAAGGCGCTGAAGTTGCTGAAAACTCTGGTCCGGCAAGGTTTCGAGGCCTGGCTGGTAGCGGGGGATATGCTGGAAATGGGAGATTTTTCTCTCCAGGTGCACCGAATGATTTTGCAGGAAACGGTGACGCCTCCCATCCTTTCGGGGGTGGTTCTTTTCGGTCCTTGCTTTCGAGAAATTGCCGAGCGAGAGTTCCAGAAGGAACTGGCGGATGGCTTTTTCCGGTGGTTTTCTTCTCACCAGGAAATTCAACGTTTTCTTCTGGAGCACTTCTTGAATCGCTCACGCTGGGTGGTGCTTTTCAAAGGATCAAGGGGTATGGGCATGGAAAATGCTATTCCAGAGGATTGGAGAGGAGACCATGGTTGAGTGGCAGTATCTTTCTCGGCCGGCGGTGGTGTCTTTTCTGGTGGGGATATTTTTTTCCCCCTTTTTCATCCGATGGCAGAAATCGAGGGATTTGGGTCAGAAGATTAAAAAAGAAGGACCGAACCTTCACCTGCATAAGGAAAGCACCCCTACCATGGGTGGGGTGGTAATCATTATAGCAATCCTGGTGGGGCTTCTTGCCGGTGGTTACTTTGATAGGAATGTGAAGGGGATTTCCCTTTTTCTCCTCTGGTTCTTCTTTTTGGGTTTCTGGGATGATTTCTTGAAGAGTTTTCTGGGAAAACCATGGGGCATAAAGGCCCGGTATAAGTTTCTCTTGCAGGTTTTAGGAGGTGCCGGCATCCTTTTCTGGGGTTTCTCTCTTTTTCCTCACCGGATTCTGTTACCTTTTTCGGCCAGAGTGGTAGAACTTGGACCGACGGCGTTTTTCTGGTATGGCATTCTCGTTATTGTTGCTGCGGTGAATGCTTTTAATATTGTCGACGGACTTGATGGCCTGGCAGGGGGATGTGGTATCTTGAGTTTTGCTTTTTTTGCCCTGCTTTCCCTGCAAAGCGGTCGACCGGGAATTGCGGGTCTTTCCGGGGCCACGATAGGAGCTTTACTTTCTTTTTTGTGGTTCAACTTCTGGCCGGCTCGCATCTTTATGGGTGATTCCGGTTCGCTTCCCCTGGGGGCACTCGTGGGGATTCTGGCACTTATTTCCGGGCACTCGCTCTTTCTGATCTTTGCCGGCATCGTGTTCGTGATCGATACGTTATCGGTAGTTTTACAGGTGGCTTCGTTTAAGTTTTTCAAGAGACGCATTTTTCTTATGAGTCCCCTCCATCACCATTTTGAATTGAAAGGAATGAAGGAGAGTCAGATCACGGTTCGTTTTTGGATCGTGCAATTTTTAGGTGTTCTCTGCGCTTTTTGGGGGATGGGTAGGTGAGAATATGTCTTTTCTAATTTTGGGTCTGGGAAGAACCGGCCGTGCGGTAGCACGCTATCTTCTTACCTGTGGAGAAACGGTGCTTGTGACCGATGATCGTTTATCCTGGGATTCAGTTCCAGAAGAATTTGCGAGTCACCCACTCTTTCGATTTGTTCCCTCTGCGGAACTTGCCGGGTGTGATTTTGCTCCGATAAAGGAGTGCATCGCCAGTCCTGGCTTTCCTCCCCACCACCCTCTTTTTTCTCTCCTGGCGGAAAAAGAGATACCGGTGGTGAGTGAGATTGAATTCGCCGCAAGGCTCGTTACTTTCCCCCTTATCGGGGTTACGGGGTCATGCGGAAAGAGTACCACCGTAGCTTTAATCGGGCATATCCTTGGGCGAGCCGGTTTCTCGGTATTCGTGGGTGGTAATTTCGGTACCGCGCTCATAGAAAGCCTGGAAAATCCAACCGCATGGGACTGGGGAGTGGTGGAGTTAAGCAGTTTTCAGTTAGAACGCGTCACTACCGCTCGTTTCCACATCGCTACCTTTCTGAATCTTTTTGCGAACCATCTGGATTACCACGGGACTCTGGAGCGATATTTTCAGGCCAAGGGTAGAATTTTCGAAAATCAGAGAAAGGAAGACGTCGGTATTCTGAATTTTACCAATCCTGGATGGCAGACCCGTCTGGTGAAGGGTATGAAGGCACGGATTGTCCCGGTGGCGGTATCAAAGAGGTTGCGGGAAGGATTCTATATCCAGGGAGAAAAAATATGGGAGGTCGGGACTCAGGCTAAGGAAATTCTTTCTTTGGGTCAATGTTCTTTGCCGGGTAAACACAACTGGGAGAACCTACTTGTGGCTGTGGCAGTGGCACGAACGATCGGCATTAGCGAGGACCTTGTTGCGGAGGCGGTGGGTGGTTTTCGCGGTTTGCCCCATCGGTTGGAATGGGTGGGCTGTGTGGATGGGGTCAACTATTTCAACGATTCCAAGTCCACAACCCCTGCAGCAACGAGGGTAGCTGTAGAGGCGTTGGGGGGTCCTCTGATTCTCATCTTGGGTGGTAAGGCGAAGATCGACGATTTTTCGGAGCTGGTGGATGTTTTTGATTCTGGAAAGATTAAGGAAGTCATTATATACGGCGTGTCGCGCTCTTTGATTGCCCGTTTTATTCCTCCGGATTTGCCGGTGCATCTCGTCTTTTCTCTTCCGGAAGCGGTGGCAGTAGCAAAAAAAATCGCCCATCGGGGTGATGTCGTTCTTCTTTCGCCAGCCTGTACCAGTTGGGATCAGTATAGGGATTTCGAGGAGCGAGGAGCGCATTTTCGAGAGCTTGTTGTTAGGGAGGTCTCATGATCTTCTTTAAGAGCGTTTTCCCCTATATCGCCGACACAGAGAAAAGGGCCAGATGGTGGTGGGAAATCGATCCCTGGCTTTTCTGGTCGGTGGTGATTCTCCTTTTATTTGGCACCATCATGGTTTTCAGCGCCAGTATGACCACGGGTCTGTATGCTTACGGGGACGTTTTCTATTTCGTCCAGAGGCATTTTCTGGGGATCGTATTAGGACTCCTTGCTGGAGCCGTGGCCAGTTTTTTCCCTCTCTCGCGCTTGCGCAAGGAGAGTAAATTTTTGCTTCTCTTGACATTTGTATTGCTGGTTTTGGTTTTCGTTCCTGGCATAGGTCGGCAGGGGGCGGGGGTCAACCGGTGGATCAACCTGGGAATTTTTAACTTTCAGCCTTCAGAGCTGGCAAAGCTGGTTATCATCCTGTACATGGCCGATGCATTGACCACTTACCGGGATCGGGTTGAAGATTTCTGGCGAGGTGTGGTCCCCTTTTTTGTGATCGTAGGAATGATTTGTCTTTTGGTTTTAATGGAACCAAATCTTGGGACCGCTATTTTTCTTCTTTTCCTTACTTTTGTGATGCTCTTTTTGGGTGGAGGAAGGGTTTTACATCTTCTCCTGGTCTGGGCGGTTCTTACGCCCACCGGGATATTTCTGATTCTGGTAAGGGGAAAAGAATACTGGCAGGATCGCTTTGTTGCTTTTCTTGATCCCTGGAAGGACCCATTGGGAAAGGGTTTTCATATCATCCAATCTTTGATCGCCCTCGGTTCAGGCGGTATTTGGGGGAGAGGTTTGGGTGAAAGCCGGCAGAAATTTTTCTTTTTGCCCGACAGGCATACGGACTTCATTTACGCTATAGTGGGGGAAGAACTGGGTCTTTTAGGCACTTTATCACTCATAGTACTATTGGTTATAATTCTCTGGAGAGGGTGGAGAATCGCCTTGGGCGCGAAAGACGAGTTTCGATGTCTCGTAGCCATGGGAATCGTAGCGATGATCATCCTTCAGGCTTTTGTGAACATGGGTGCGGTTTTACGTCTCTTTCCCATCACCGGTATTACTTTTCCTCTGGTGAGCTATGGGAATTCTTCCTTGCTGGTTCTTTTGACCGGCATAGGGATTCTGTTTAACATTGCTCGTAACCGGGAGGAAGACGAAAATCGGTGAAGCCGTGTATCTTTGTTGCCGGAGGTGGAACGGGAGGGCACGTGTTTCCTTCTCTCTGTATCGCTCTGGAAATCCAGAAAAGAGTTGGTTGGGATATAATCTTTCTGGGAACGAAGAGAGGCATGGAAAAAGAGCTCGTCCATGGTAGTGGTTTTAAAATGGTTTATCTTGTGGCTCGAGGCTGGAATCGTCGCTTTGGTTGGCATTTTTTCCGCCTTTTGGGAGAAAATTTGTTAGGATTTCTTTTAGGAGGGTGGTACTTTTTTCGTTACCGACCTCGGGCGTTTTTGGCCATGGGAAGCTACCTTTCTCTCCTGGGAGGGTTGTGGGCTCGGTTCTTGAGAGTGCCTATTTACGTTCACGAGCAGAACGTGTATCCTGGACTTGCGAATCGGATTGTGGCCCGGTGGGCCAGAAAAGTTTTTGTCTCCACCCAGGATACGGTTTCTTATCTGACCGGATGTAGAAGGGTCGAGGTGGTTGGTAACCCTTTGCGAAAGGAAGTTATGGATTGGAAAGGAAAAAGAGAGGAAGCTCGAAAGGAGTTGGGCCTGGAACCGGGGCGCCGGACGATTCTAGTTATGGGGGGAAGCAAAGGCTCAGCGATTATTAACGAAAGTTTTCTCCAGGCTTTACATTTTTTAGAGGGAGACACTATCCAGGTGATTCACCTGACCGGAAAGGAGGACTTTGTGCAGGTACAGGAAAACGCAAAAAATTTCCCCTTTCCCTATCTTGTTTATTCTTTTCTCTCCTCTCCGGGTATAGCTTATGCGGCTTCGGATTTGGCCATCTGCAGGGCTGGAGCGAATACCGTTTTTGAGCTTTTCTTTTTTGGTTTGCCCAGTATTCTGGTTCCGTATGCTGAGGCCACAGAGTCGCACCAGGTTTATAATGCTTTGTGGTTGCAAAAGCAGCAACCTGTGGAGATTGTGGAGGAACGCGAATTAACTCCAAGTATTCTGGCCGAAAAGATTCGCAGGATGCTGGATCAGGAAAGTTCCCATTCGGGAGATATTCAGTATTTAAAGGACGCCGCTTCCATCGTTGCGCAGGAAATCGTAGAAGATATTTTGCGAGAGAGGAGAAAAAACATTGATTCCAGAACCGGGTATTAGTTTGAAAAGGTTACCGCTCCGTCTTCATTTTATTGGTATTGGTGGTACCGGGATGAGCGGCCTGGCATTACTGGCTCAGGAGGCAGGGTATTGTGTCAGCGGTTCGGATTTGGTGGAAAACGAGGCTACCGCTCGCCTGCGAGCGAGAGGCGTCCAGGTCTTTATCGGTCACGATCGAGAACGGGTGCGGGAAACCGAAGCGGTGGTTGTTTCTTCTGCCATTCCCGAAAGTAATGAGGAGCTGCAGGAAGCAAGGAAGCTGAACCTTTTGGTCATTCATCGGGGAGAGATGCTGGCGTTCCTTTTGAACCGCAAAAAAGGAATTGCCGTGGCAGGTACGCATGGTAAAACCACCACCACTTCCATGATTTCCTTGCTCCTTGAGGTTGCCGGTTTGGAGCCGACCGTTTTGATCGGAGGAGAACTGGAAGACATTGGAGGTAATGCCAAGGGGGGAAAGGGAGAATTCTTCGTTGCCGAAGCCGACGAGAGTGATGGTTCTTTTTTGAAACTTTCTCCCTTCTGTGCAGTGATTACCAATATCGAAGATGACCATCTGGAGTTTTATGGCGATATGGAAAGCGAAAAGAGCGCTTTTGTCACTTTTCTGGAGGGATTAAAGCCGGGCGGCTTCGGGGTGGTCTGTGGAGACCACCCCAATGTGGTTGATATCCTGAAGAGGAAGCGTCTTTTGAGGATCTTTACCTATGGTCTCGAGAATGAGCAGGTCGGTTTTCGGGGTAGGATCGTGGACGAAAAGAAGGATGGATTTGTTTTTGAGGTCTTTCGGGAAGGAAAACGAATCGGTGATTTCTGCCTCAACCTTCCGGGTGTCCATAATGTAGAAAATGCTCTTGCTTGTATCGCTGTCGGTGTGGAGCTGGGCATAGACGTAGGTCATATTTGCGAGGCTCTGGCTACTTTTCGAGGTGTTAAGAGGCGTTTTGAGAGGGTGGGAATGTTTCAAGGAGCCCTGGTGGTGGATGACTACGCGCACCATCCCACCGAGATGCGAGTCGTTTTGGATGCTGCTTTGAAGTGTGCTTCGGGAAAGGTGGTAGTGGTGTTTCAACCCCATCGCTATACCAGGACCAGGAGACTCTACCGGGAGATGGCTGAAGTTTTGCAAAAAGCGCATCATGTTGTTCTGGTCCCACTGTACTCGGCGAATGAAGAACCGATCCCCGGGGTTTCCTCCGGGCTTGTTTATCAGGAAATGATGCAGCAGGGATTTGAACGGGTAGCGTTGGCGGGAAGCTTAGAAGAAGCGGTGATGGAATGTCAAAGAGTTTTGCAGACGGGAGACATGGTGATTACGATGGGTGCAGGTGATGTATGGAAAGTTGGTGCCATGCTCTGTGGAAAAGATGGGAAGGGGTAAAAGAGAGGCTCCAGAGAATAAAGGGCCTTACAATAGAGTTACAACCGGAAATGAGGCATTTTACCACCTTCCGAATTGGGGGACGGGTTTTTGCCCTTCTTGATGTGCGAAATGATGAGCAGCTTGAAGAGATTATTACTCTGTGTGAAGTCTATGGGGTTCCCTGGCGCATTCTGGGCCGGGGCTCGAATATCCTGGTGAGGGACCTTGGGTTTGATGGTGTGGTTCTTCGTTTGCGAGGTGATTTTGCCGCCGTCAAAAGGCTTGATGATACCCGGGTGGAGTTCGGAGCCGGAACTTCGCTTCAGGAAGCGGTTGAGTTTTGTGTCCAGCAGGGATTGGGTGGTTGCGAATTTTTGTTCGGAGTACCGGGGACGGTAGGAGGAGCAGTGCTTTTAAATGCCGGATGCTTTGGAGGAGAGATAGGGAATCTGGTGGAGAAAGTGCTATGGAGAAATGGAGAGGGTCAGAGAGAGTGGAAGGAGCGAGAAAAAATTAATTTTTCTTACAGGTATTCTGACCTGAAACAGGAAAAAGCTGTGATTCTCAAGGTCGTTTTGCAGCTTTTCCCTCAAGAATCCAGTCGGTCTCGGGAAATGATCAAGAGATTTTCCTATCTCCGAAAGAACGCCCAACCCCTCGACCGACCTTCGGCCGGGAGCATTTTTCGGAATCCTCCTGGGGATTACGCGGCTCGCCTTATAGAGGAGATGGGTTTTAAAGGGTTGCGTTTAGGCCAGGCTCAGGTTTCTCCAAAACACGCTAACTTTATTGTTAATTTGGGGAACGCTACCGCTTCACAGGTAGAGGGCCTTATGGAGTGGATTCGTAAAGAGGTTTATCGTGAAAAGGGTATCTGGTTAGAAAACGAAGTGGAAGTGTGGCAATGATTTGGAAAAAGGCAAAGCTTTTCCGGGAAATCTTTTTTTTTACCTTTTTCTGGGTTTTGTTTCTTTTGGAATATTCGGCTTGATTTTCCGGAGTGGGCTGTTTGAGATAACCACTCTCGAGATTGAAGGTAATCACGAGCTCTTGGGAGAACGCTTGATGCAGCATCTTGAAGAATTAAAGGGGAAAAGCATTTTTGGAGTCCGCTCCTGGGAGCTTGGGCAGGTGCTCAAAAATGTATCCGGAGTAAAAAGGGTGGAAGTGGAAAAGATTTTTCCGCATACCGTGAGGATAAGGATTGAGGAGCGGAAACCGGAAATTGTCCTGGAAACGAGCGCAGGGCTTATATGTCTTGACGAAGAGGGAGTTGAAGTGCCCTGTTCGAGGGAATTGCAACCTCAGGTGGTGACGGTGAGGGAGCTGGAAAAGTACCGATATTCTCCAGAATATGAAGATTTACTGAGGGAAGTTCTTGCTCTGGTGGCGGTCTGGAAGGGTACGTTTGATTATCCCCTTGAGGAGATCAGGGTGACAGGAGAACGACTGTTTATTCTTCGGCTTCGAAATGGTATAGTTATCAAATGTGGCGGGGCACTGAATTTAAAAAACAAAGCCAGTTTGTTGAGGCCTTATTTACGAGAAGTTAAAATCCGTTCCCTAAGGATTTTTGGCTTTGATTTACAGGCCGGTGAGGACATTGCCATTATAACCGGAGAAAGTCAATAGAAGGCGTGGCGTTTATGAGAAGTGGAGGAGCGTCGCTGGTAGGAGCGATTGATATAGGAACGAGTAAGGTGTGCACTTTAATAGGGCGTAAAAAGGGTTCAGCCATTGAAATTCTGGGGGTGGGTTTGAGTAGTTCGAGGGGAATCAAAAAGGGTAAGATTGTTGATATCGGTCAGGTTTCAGAGGCAGTGCGTGAATCCTTTGCCCTGGCGGTGGAGATCGCCAAAGTGGTTCCTGATGATATATACGTGGGAATTTCAGGAGATTACGTGCTCTCTTTGAATTTAGAGAGCGAAATTTTTCTCGGTAAAAATGGAAGGGAAATTACCAGTAAGGATGTGGCCCATGTGGTAGAGGGTTCCAGGGCGAAGGTGGACCTGACGGCCCGGAAGGTTATTCATATACTCCCCCAGGAGTACCTGCTGGATGATGAAACCAGCGTGGTGGACCCGGTAGGCATGGTAGCCTCTAAACTGAAGGCCCGGGTGCATCTCGTGCTTGCGCAGGAGAATCAGTTTCAGAGTTTTGTCAAGGTTTTTCGCCAGGCAGGCCTTGAGATTACTCAGGCCATCTTTCAACCTCTGGCTTCGTCGTTGGCAGTGTTAACCCCCATGGAGAAAGAGATGGGCACCGCTTTGGTCGATATCGGTGGTGGTACCACCGATTTAACTCTGTTCTATGGAGGAGCTGTCCGGTACTCCAGGATCATTCCGGTAGGCGGAGAACATCTGACTTCGGATCTGGCCATCGGTATGCGTACGTATCGTGACGAAGCGGAAAGAGTGAAACTGAGCTACGGGTGTGCTTTTAGCAGTCACATTCAGGATGATGAGTTAGTAGAGGTGCGAGACCTGGGTTCTTCATCGCTGAAGACCGTGGAGAGAAAATATGTTTGTAAGATTATCGAGGCAAGGATCAAAGAGATCTTCCTCCTTCTGGGAAGAGAAATGAAAGCTTCGGGACTCTTCTCTTTCTTGCGGGGAGGCGTGGTTATCACCGGTGGTTCGGCCCTTTTGGAAAGTATTGCCGATTTTGCCTCCTCCTTTTTAAAGCTTCCGGCAAGAATTGGTTATCCAGATAGTAAGAATTATGTTGGTATGGTCCAGAGTATATCGAATCCCATTTTTTCTGTTGCCTGTGGCTTGTTGCAATTCGCTTTTTGGGAGAAATCGGAACGAAAGGATATGAATGCGCTTATTCTGACCCTTGAAAATAAGGGTTCAAAGATTATCAGCTGGTTGAAGGACTTCTTCATGATTGGCTGAGTACTGGAGGTATGAAAAATGTCGTTTCAGGGTAAAAGTGTCAACAATGGGGTAGTTAACATTAAAGTCATCGGTGTCGGGGGTGGAGGAGGAAACGCGGTAAATCGGATGATCAGAGCGGGGTTGAAGGGGGTTACCTTTGTAGCCATCAATACCGATACCCAGGTGCTCAAAAAGTCTCTGGCCGACATAAAACTCCAGATTGGGGCAAAATTGACCCGGGGCTTGGGAGCGGGGGCCAATCCGGAGATTGGTCGGAGGGCTGCGGAAGAAGATAAAGATAAACTCTTTAAGCTTCTGGAAGGAGTGGACATGGTTTTTGTTACCGCCGGCATGGGTGGTGGCACAGGCACTGGTGGCGCACCGGTGGTTGCTTCGGTAGCGAGGGAGCTGGGAGTGCTCACCATCGGAGTGGTTACCAAACCCTTCTCTTTTGAAGGGAAGAAACGCATGCGTCAAGCTGAAGAAGGCATTGCTCTTCTTCAAAAGCACGTCGATGCGCTGATCGTGATTCCGAATGACCGGTTGCTGAAGATTATTGATACCTCAACTTCGGTGGTGGAGGCTTTTCAAATGGTTGATGATGTCCTTTTGCAGGGAATCCGGAGTATTTCTGACCTGATTAATGTGCCGGGGATTATCAATCTGGATTTCGCCGATGTAAAGGCAATCATGGAAAACGCCGGTACCTCTCTTATGGGCATCGGAAGAGCAAGCGGAGAGGGAAGGGCAAAAGAGGCGGCTCAGATGGCGGTTCGCAGTCCCCTCCTTGAAACACCATTTGAAGGGGCAAAGGGAATCCTCTTCAATATCACCGGTGGGCCGAATCTGGGGCTCTGGGAAGTTAACCGGGTAGCAGAGATCATCAGCCAGACGGCTTCCCAGGAGGCGAATATCATCTTTGGGGCGGTGATCGATGAAAAGATGAAAGAGGAAATCGAGGTGACGGTCATCGCTACAGGTTTCGGAGAGGAGAAAACGGAAAAGGGCGAGGAGCAGGAAAGAGAACTTTTTTCTGATTCCTTTTCTCCTGGCGATCTTGATTTCCCAACTTTTCTGCGGAAACAATAGTTTTCCTGGATGGCGCGGAATGCCAATCCGTTATTGAGTACAGAGAAGGGACTTCCTCTGGTTCAGAAAGTGGGAGATTTCCGGCTGGCGGCTTGTTTCCCGGGAGATTATGCCTGGGGAATGTCGAGCCTCGGTTATCAATCCCTTTTGCGTCTCGTTTTTGAGGCGCCTTACTGGAGGGGAGAAAGATTTTTTTCTGCTTCTGGTCCTTTTTCGGTCGAAACCGGTGCCCCACTTGCTTCTTTTGATGTGCTGGCTTTTAGTTTATCCTTTGAACTCGACGTTTTTCGCCTGGTTACCTTCCTGCAGGAAGGGAGAGTTCCTCTTTTTACCCATCAGAGAGATGAAAATGATCCCTGGGTGATTGTCGGTGGGCCTCTGGTGACCCTGAATCCGGAGATCGTGGCCCCCTTTGTTGATTTCGCTTTCATCGGAGAGGGAGAAGAGATTTTCCCTCAAATCCTCGCTCTGTGGAGAGAGGGAAAGCGGAACAGAATGCCTCGCCTTGAGATGAAAAAGATGCTTTCTTCCCTGCCAGGGGTTTATGTTCCAGAGGGAGTGATTCCCATATACCGGGATGGAGATTTGGTGGGGTTTGAAAAGCGGGAGGGATTCTTTTTTCCGGTTTTGAGGCAGGTCACAAATCTTGAGCTTTTCGATACCAGGACCTTTATTTATGCTCCTTCGGCATATTTTCGTGAGACGGCACTCATCGAAGTCAACCGTGGATGTGCGTATCGATGCCGGTTTTGTGCTGGAAGATACCTGTACTTCCCCCTCCGTCAGCGTTCCTTCCAGCTGGTCCAGAGGATGTTAGAAAGCGTTTCTGGATGGACCGACAGGATTGGCCTGGTTGGTTCGGATGTACTCAGCTATCCGGAGTTAGAAGAGCTCCTCCGTTACCTCATGGTGAACAAGAGGAAGTTAACCTGTTCTTCGCTTTCAGGCTTGCGGTTACGGGAGAACCAATCCCTCCTCACTCTTCTCCGTAGAGGGGGGCTGCGTACCCTGACCATTGCCCCTGAAAGTGGTAGTTGCAGATTACGAAGATTTATGGGTAAGAATCTCCAGGATGAGGAGTGGAAGGAACTTGTTGAGCAGGCGGTGAAAGTAGGTTTTGACAGAGTCAAGCTCTATTTCATTTTGGGCAAACCGGGTGGTGGGGTAGAAGAAGACCTGGAATTTCTGCAAAAAATCGTGGTTACCGTTCCTTCCGCAAAGATGGCCGTTTCGTACAGTTTTCTCGTTCCGAAGCCCCATACTCTTTTGCAGGATTTGGTACCGCCGTCTCTTGCGGTTTGGAAGAGGGAGAAGGAAATTTTCGAGAGGGGCCTGCGAAAATTCGGGGTAGAAGTTTCCGGAGAGAGTCCCCGTTTTGCGTTTCTGGAATTATTGCTTTCTCGGGGGGATCGGTTACTGGCCGAAAAAATACCCGAGGTTTTACATCGGGGAGGAAACCTCGCTGCGTGGCGGGGGGCGCTTCAAGAGTTGAAGCGGGACTTTGAAGAATGGCCCCGTTTTCCCTGGAGGGGTGAGGTACGACCGTGGAGTATGGTTTTGAATTGAGGAGGGAACGGTGATGGGGTGAAAGAGAACCTGGAGCAGGTTAGAGAAAGGATTGATTTTTTCTGTCGGAAAGCGGGTAGAAGGGTGGAAGAGATTACCATTGTGGCCATCACCAAAGGTGTCGGGGAAGAAAAAATTCGGGAAGCAGTGATGAGCGGTCTTTCCCGTTTTGGGGAAAATCGCCTTCAAGAAGCACTCCTGAAGATGCCTCGCTTTTCAGAAGAGGGGTTGGAATGGCATTTTGTAGGACGTTTACAAACGAACAAGACCAGGAAAGTGGTCAGGCATTTTCAGGTAATCCAGTCGGTGGATAGACCGGAAGTGGTTATCAAAATAGTTCAGGAACTTGAAAATTTGGGTTGGGAGGATTATCCTATTTTTGTTCAGGTGAATCTTACCGGTCGGGAAACTCAGGGCGGCGTTTTTGAAAAAGACCTCTTTCCTTTCCTGGAAAGTGTTTCCTTGTGGCCTCGCATTCGGGTGATTGGTTTCATGACCATAGGTCCTCAGGCGGACGAACGTGCGGTAAGGACGGCTTTTGGAAAATTAAGGATGCTTCGTGATGAGGTCAATAAAAGAGGCATCCTGAAAAATGAAGTTCGGGAACTCTCGATGGGGATGAGTGACGACTTTCACTGGGCCATCCTGGAAGGGGCTACGATGCTCAGGTTAGGAAGGGTTCTCTTTGGAGAGAGGGTGAAGTAATTTGTCCGATTCGATACTCTTTGTAGGGTGCGGAAATATGGGTAGTGCCCTGGTGCGGGGGCTCTGGCGGGACAACTGGCATAAAAAGTTCCATTTTCTCCTGTACGATGTTTTGCCGGAGCGGTCGCAGGGGTTGGCAAAAGAGCTGGGTCTTACCAGTGTGCAGACGTTCGAGGAATTTGCTCCGCGTTTTGTTTTTATAGCCGTGAAACCGAAAAATGTTGAGGAGCTTGCCGGAACGTTGAAATATTTTAGAAACGCCACCTTTATTTCGGTGGTGGCCGGATTTCCTATCAGAAAGTGGCGCGAGATTCTCTTTGAAGAGGCAAAAGTGGTTCGTTTGATGCCCAATCTCTGTGTGGAGGTGGGGGAAGGGGTGGTACCGATTTGTTTTTCGGACTCGGTTCCTCTCTCGGAACGCGAGGAGCTTCTATTTCTCTTCTCTTCCCTGGGGTGGATTTTTGAGACTCCGGAAGAGAATCTGGGTTACTTCACCGCGTTGAGTGGGAGTGGTCCTGGGATGGTGGCCATGTTCATTGAGGGGATGATGGATGAAGGCGTGGTCATGGGCATTGCCTGGGAAACGAGTCTCAAGATTGCTCTGCAAACGGTTTTGGGTACCGCTGCACTCCTCAAGGCCAAAGGTTTACACCCTGCACATTTTAAGAATCTGGTAGCTTCTCCGGGTGGGACTACCATTGCCGGTGTAAAGGCTCTGGAAAAGAGGGGTTTTAAGGGCATTGTCATGGAGGGTTTTGAAGAGGCATACGGGCGTTTAGCGAAGTTGTTTGTGGAAATGGGGTGATGAGTGATGGATTTAAAACCCGAGGACATTCTGGAAGTGGATTTTAGTCGTTCCTTTCGGGGGTATAGCGAGGCAGAGGTCCGGGAATTCCTGGAAGAACTGGCTTCTCACTGGGAAACGCTTTTAGAAGAGAAAGAGAAAATTTTGCAGGAAAACCGGGAACTCAAAAGAAAGTTGGTCGAAAAAGAAGAATACCTGAAAAGAATTGATGCTCAGATAGAGGAGTGGAAAAAACAGTTGGAGGTTGAAAAGGAACTGGCCAGGAAAGAGGCAGCCATGATTGTGGAAGAGGCCGAAATGAAGGCCTATAAGATTGTAGAAGAAGCAATGGCTAGGAAGAAGGACATTGAGGCAGGGTACAACGAGCTACTCGAAAAGTATCGCCTCTTTCAGATCCGTTTCAAATCGCTTTTGCAGACTTTCATGGAAAGTATTGAATGGAAAGGTCAGGAGTGGGAGGTCATGGAGCAGGATAAAAAGGGAACGGTGAAAGTGGAGAAAGAGGAAGAAGGAGAAATTGCCCGTTTTTCGCTGAAAGACCTTAAGGACGAAGGCAGGATGAGAAGGTCCTGATGAGGAGAAAATGGATTCATTTTCTGCTGATTTTTGGTTTGGGCCTTTTTTTGGACCAGGTTACCAAACACTGGGCTTTGAGAAATCTCCAAGAACGGTCCATTCCTCTCTGGATGGGAGTTCTGGAGTTGCGCCTGCGTCACAACGTTGGCAGTGCCTTTGGTTTGGTCATCCTCAGTCGGTGGGGAATATTTTCCATCACCATAGGTCTGAGTATTGCGCTTTTGATATGGGTGGTGAGGGATCGAAAGGTGTCACCATTTTTCCTTGCGGGGGTCTCTCTTTTTCTGGCTGGTGCCTGGGGAAACCTTCTGGATCGTCTCCGGTGGGGATATGTGATTGATTTTATTGAGCCATCTTTTTGGGCTACGTTTAACCTGGGAGATGTGTTCATTTTGGGAGGCGTGTTGCTCCTCTTTCGTCAGCTTCTTGTCCACAGGAAAGTATGAAGGTTCAGAAACTCCAGGTCCACGATTTCTCACCCCGGATGGATGTGTGGCTTCGAGAAAATTTCCCCGAATTTTCTCGTTCTCTGATCACTCGGTTCATTAAAGAGGGGAGAGTGAAGGTCAACCGGATGGTGGAGAAAAAGCCGAGCAAGAAACTCCGCCCGGGAGACCTTCTGGAGATTTGCTGGCCCGAGGAACCTTTTCTTACCCCACCGCCTCGGTTTTTGCCCCTCAACGTCATTTACGAAGATAACGAAGTGGTGGTTCTCTACAAGCAAAGTGGGGTGACAGTGCACCCAGTTTCGCCCTTTGAAACCAACACCCTGGTGAACGCTCTTCTTTACCATGGATTTTCGCTCTCCCGTTACGGTTCACCGCTTCGGCCCGGGATCGTACATCGTCTGGACAAGGATACCTCTGGGGTCATGGTGGTGGCCAAATCGGATCTGGCATATATGCACCTGGTGAAGGAGTTCAGGGCTCGTCGGGTACGTAAGTCTTACCTGGCCATCGTGGAGGGTAAATGGGATAAAGGGAGGGTTATCGATATGCCGCTTCAGAGAAGCCGCAGAAACCCTCTGCGGATGGAAGTGAGAAGATGGGGAGGACGCTCGTCCTATACGGAAGTGGAGGTATTGGGAGCGAAAGAGGACTTTTCTCTTCTTCTGGTGCGACCCAGGACGGGGAGAACACACCAGATCAGGGCTCACCTCAGTTTTATGGGTTACCCCATCGCCGGTGACCTGCTCTATGGAAGTAGCTGGGGGAGAGCTTTTTTTGCGCGCCAGGCTTTGCATGCCTTCACGCTTTCTTTTCTGCACCCTACCTCCGGTAGAGAGATGTGCTTTGCTGCCTCTCTCCCTCTGGATATGAAAGCATTTTTGCAGCTTTACTTTGCTTCGTATTCCTGAACCGAGACGCCCCTGGGCCAGGTTGGTTTCACCAGGATGGTCTTTTCGTTGCGAAAAGTCACCTTGCCCATGGTCCTGGGAATCGCGCGGAGATATTTTACCTGAGTAACGATGATTTCTACTTTGGCTTCACTTTTTCCTGCAGAGAAATAACCGGCTAATTGAGCGGCTTTTTCTATTTCTTCCTCGCGGTTACCCTGTGGAGAGAGCTTCAGGATGACATGCGCTCCAGGAAGGTCTCTGACATGTAACCAGTAGTCGTCTCGGGAAGCATTCTGGAGAAGCTTGTGGTTACTTTTCTGGCTTTTTCCCACCCAGATTTCGCTTCCTTGCTCGGTTTTGAATCTCCGGAAGGGAGATGGAGAAACCACCGGTTCGCTGGGAAACATTTTCTGAAGGTTCTCTGCCTCCTGGAGTATCTTTGCTCTTCTTTTTTCGAGTTCGGCCAGTTTTTCTCTAAGTTTATGGTTGCGGTTCAATCCTTTGCGGTATAGACGAAAATAGTGTTGCATGTTCTGGGTCCTGGTTAGGGCGGGATTGAGAGGGATGAAAGTCTCGCCCCCGGTGAAAGGATTTTTCACCCGTATGCCCTTTTCGGTTTCTTCAAGTATTTCCAATCCAGAGGCAAGCTTTAAGAGTTCGCCTTTCATTCTCGTTTCCTCCAGAGTCTCGTTGTCCTGAAGAAGATTTTTCGCTTCCTGGATTTCCTTATCGATGAAGTCCAGCTCTTCTTGAATTCTCCGGCGCTTGGTTTTTTCCTGTGTCTCTCTTTCTTTGTATTCCCACCATCTCTGGTAAAACGTTCGTACCGCTTCGTTCCAGGAGGAAAAACTCTGAAAGTAGGTTTCCGGAAAATACAGATCGTTTTGCCAGAAAATCCCTTGGGGTGGTTCGTAGGGGGACGAAGAAAAAACGACCACAGAGGGTGAGGCCTGGCGCAGGGGCTCAAAGAGCTTCGATAGGATCAGAGCTGGATTTGCTCTGGAAATGAGAATGCCCTGAGCAATGACTTCTCCCAGGAAGGGTCCAATGCCATCGATATGGTCAATGACCCATTGCCTGGATTCTCCGGCTTCTGAGGGCAAAGGGATGTCCACCCCGCCCTCCATAACGGCCAAAGGGTCTACTTTTTCTTTTTGCGGAGGGGGCGTGTAAGGGTGGCCAGGAAGAATGGTTCGGAAACGGTTTTTCTCCGGCGTTATTCTCCGGTAAGTTCCCAGAATGGTGAGATGTGTATCTTTTTTCACCAGGATACAGTTGGCATTTCTACCGGTGAGTTCCAGGAACAGGTATAATTCGTTTTCTTCCTGCCAGAGGGAGGGGTTTCTGATCTCCACACGGAGGACGCGATCCCACTTCTCCTGTTCCAGGGCGACGATTTTTCCTCCTACCAGATATTTGTGCAAAAGCTGGGTCCACTGGGTGTGTTCTCCCCTGGGTACCTGGGCATCTCTGTGGGGAGTAAGGAACATCAGGCTCGTTTCGGGATGACAGGAGATAACGAGAAACCCCCTTCCCCAGGGGGCATAGAGTTCCAGCCATGTTTCGTGTCTTGCAGAACAAAAAATTACTTTCTGAATGCGGCTCTCCTGGAGTTTCGGTGCTATTTCCCGTTTCAGGAAGTGGAGAGCTACCCCTTCGAGAACCTTCATTTTCTTCCTCGATTGACAGGAATGGTGTTATTCAATAATATAGTGGCAAACGCACCTTCTGTAAAGGGAGAAACGCTGATGAAAAGCATGACCGGATTTGGATACGCGGAAGGAATGGGCGAACTTGGTTTCTATCAGGTTTACCTGAAAAGTTTGAACCATCGCTTTCTGGAAATCAACCTGCGCTTACCTCGGGAATTGTTGGGATGGGAAGAAAAAATTAACGCCGCCTTAAGGAATGTTGCTTCTCGGGGGAAACTGGAACTCAGAGTGGATTTTGAGCCGAAAGAGGAGGCTTTTACTATCGAGGTGAATACCGCGCTGGCCCGAGCATATCTCGAAGCTTTAGGAAAGCTCAGTACCGAACTCTCCTTACCGTTTGAACCCCGTTTGGAGTTGCTACTGCAAATAGGGGAATTCATCCATCTCAAAAAGGGAGAGAGCATCTGGGGACGGGAGTGGGATTTTTTTGCTCCCATTTTTGAGACAGCCCTTGCGGAATTTCTTGCCTACCGGGAAGCAGAAGGACAGCGATTGCAAGAAGATCTCTTTGCCCAGCTTGAGGAGCTGGAGGGGCTGGTTCAGAAAGTTGAACAGGAAGCGAATGCCGTTCGAGAACATTATCGGGAGAAGCTTACTCAGAGGGTTCGGGAGGCTATGCCTCAGGCCAAAATTGACGAACTGGTCCTCTCGCAGGAGCTCATTTTCTATGTAGATAGAAGTGACATCAACGAAGAAGTTGTAAGACTCAAGGCTCATATAAGTCGGGCGAAAAGGGTGCTTTCCTCCAAGGATCTGGTGGGCAGGGAACTGGAGTTTATCCTGCAGGAAATGCACCGGGAAATCAATACCATTGGTTCCAAATCAAGTGGGGTATCCCTTTCCTCGATGGTGGTGGATATGAAAACGACTCTGGAAAAAATGTGGGAACAGGCACACAACGTGGAGTAACATGTCGGGACTCCTTTTTGTCGTCTCTGGACCATCGGGTGTAGGTAAAAGCACCATCCGGAAAGAGGTCATGAAGATCTGTCCGGGATTGCGCTACTCCGTCTCGTGCACCACCCGCTTACCCAGAGCGAACGAAGTGGAGGGGATTGATTACCACTTTGTGGATCTGGCAACTTTTGAGGCCATGAGAGCTCGAGGAGATTTTGTCGAATGGGCCAAAGTACATGGGAATTATTACGGCACACCGCGTCAACCTCTGGAGACCTTCTGGCGGGAAGGTTTTGATGTCATCCTGGAGATCGATGTGCAGGGAGCAAAGCAGGTGAAGAAAGTTTATCCGCAGGGAGTCTTTGTGTTCATTGCTCCTCCCTCACTTCGGGTTCTGGAGGAGCGATTACGAGGCAGACGTTCCGATCTGGAGGATGACGTCCTTCTTCGGATGACCAATGCGCATCTTGAAATGGAATCCATTCGGGATTACAATTATTTGATCATCAATGATGTTTTGGAAGAAGCAGTGGATCGATTTCGAGCGATCATCGTTGCCGAACGGTGTCGGATTAGAGACGAAAAGGAAAGGTGAGCGGGTATGTTTTCTATCGATGAACTGATTCGAAAAGTGGGTAATTCTTATGTGGCTGCTCTGGTGGTTGCCAAGAGGGCGCGACAGCTCAACGAGGGAGCAACACCTCTTGTGGAGCTCAGGGAGCCTCACAAGCCTTTGTTTATCGCTCTTCAGGAACTTATGGCTGATAAATTCTCTTTTGAGTTCGTTGAAGAATGATCATCTATCACCCCCCCTCCTTTTTCCGGGGAAAGGGAATTCTCCTCGGAGTCACCGGTGGTATTGCCGCTTTTAAGGCGGTGAGTGTGGCCAGTTATCTCACCAAAGCCGGGGCTCAGGTTACCGTGTGTATGACGGATCACGCCCGGAAGCTCATAGGGGAGAGCACCTTTGAAGCGGTTACCGGAAGAAAGGTTTATACCGACCTCTTTTCCGGAGAAGGAAGTATCCCCCATATTGCTCTGGCTCGAGAGAACGAAGCAATACTCATTGTTCCTGCTACGGCCAATATCATCGGGAAAATTGCCCGGGGGATTGCCGATGACCTCCTGAGTACCCTGGTTCTGGTTGAACCCCGAAAGGTCATCATCGCGCCGGCCATGAACAGGAGCATGTGGCAGAACCCTCTGGTGCAGGAAAATGTGGCAAAGCTGAAGACCTGCGGGATGCAAGTTATTTCCCCGGCATCTGGTTCCCTGGCCTGTGGAGAAGAAGGTGAGGGTAGGCTACCCGAGCCGGAAGATTTGGTAGAGGAGTTATTCTACTGTATGCATCGACCCCGAAATCTGGAGGGGAAAAAGGTGCTCGTTACCGCCGGAGCAACACGGGAATGGATAGATCCGGTGCGCTTCATCTCCAATCCCAGTAGTGGCTTCATGGGATGTGCCCTGGCTGCGGCTTCCAGAGCCTGGGGTGCGGAAGTGAAAATGATTCTGGCAACTTCTTCGGTGCGCTTGCCTTCCGGGATGGTGGTGGAACGGGTAGAAACGGTTGCAGACATGCAGGAGGCTCTAAAAAGAGATTTTTCGTTCTGCGACATTCTCCTGATGAATGCAGCGGTATCTGATTTTTGTCTCTCTTCTATTCATCCGACCAAAATCAAGAAAGAGGGGAAAGAAAACCTGACCATTTCTCTTGTGCCTGCCCCTGACCTCCTGGGGGAGGTTGCTTTGCGAAAAGGAGAAAAAGTGGTGGTCGGTTTTTGTGCGGAGACCGAAAACCCACTTTTAGAGGCTAAAAAGAAGCTCCAGAGGAAAAACCTGGATATGATTGTCGCCAACCTCATCGAGAAAGATACAAGTGGTTTTGAAGCTTTGACCAATCGAGCCTGGATTGTAGACCGGGAAGGGAGAGAAATAGAGCTACCTCTCCTTGACAAGAGAGACCTTGCCGAGGAGATTATCACGCATCTTGTGCACCATTTCCTCACATGAGGGTTGTGTCTCTGGCTTTGCCCCTCCCGCTCTTTCGAGAGTTCTCGTATTCTGTGCCTGCACCCTGGGAAGATACGATCAGGGTGGGAAGCTTGGTAGAAGTTGAGTTTCAGAAACGCCGGATGATGGGACTGGTGCGTGCTTTCGAAGAAGGTAGTACCAGGGACCTCAAACCCATCAATCGAATCATTCCCGTTACTCCCTGGACGACTGAACAGATAACCTTTGTGGAGAGACTTTCGCAGTTATATTTTGCCCCTCTGGGTGAGGTGGCCGGCCTATTTTTTCCTCCACCTCTTCATTCTCAGTGGCAGTTTCTGGAGAAACGGGTTTTTCTGGTTCAGGACCTTCCCGAGTGGGGCGATTTTCCTACCCAGGGTGTGAACCTGTTTCTTCTTCGAGAAACTTCTCGCCTGACACCCGGTAGTTTGGGCAAGCTTTTGAGAAAGGGAATTTTTCGGACCATGGATGAACGGTACTCACCGCGGAGTACCATCTTTGGAGAGAAAATCTTCCGCTTTTGGCGAGTTGCTCTGAAAGAAGAGCGCCTGAGGTGGCTCCGAGAGCTCATCGAAAAATCCGGCGAAGAGAAAAAGATACTTCTTATCTTTCCCGATTTCCAGAGCCTCGATGCGTGTGAAGCTTTCCTGCAAAGGGATTTTCCCCAGATAAAAGCCATCAAGTATGACAGTCGCTTAAATGCCAAAAAGAGGATGGTTGTCTACCGGATGGTAGAAGAGCGTCAGTATGAGCTCATCATGGGAACAAGATTGGCCCTTTTTTTACCTGCCCTGGATATCTATCACCATGTCCTTTTCGATCCGGAGGAACGGGGACACTATTCGGAGCTGTCTCCCCATTATCATGCCCTGCAGGTTCTTTATGAGAAAGTGCACATATACGGGGGGGCGCTGGAGGTGGTGGGGATTATTCCTCCGCTCTGGATTTACCACCGCTTGCGTCTCGGTGAGTTTCAGGAAGGAAATTTTGAAGAGATGCGCTGTACCCGGGCAAAGAAAGTGAAAACGGTGGCGCTGGAAACAAAGGGAGGAAAATTTATCCTTTCTCCTTCGGCGCGAGAAATGATTGCGCGCACCGTCTCTTTGGGAGAGCGAGTGCTGGTCTGGGTTCAGAAGACCGGATATGCTTCTGCTTTAGGATGCAGGGAGTGTGGTTTTTATTATCTCTGTCCGGACTGTGAGGTAGCTCTCCGGTACCATGCGGATTTGCGTTCCCTTTTGTGTCCCCTTTGTGGAAAAAAGGTCAAGCCGGACGATGTCTGTCCGGTCTGTGGGGGTCATTTCTGGGAAGGTTGGGGAGAGGCTATAGAAATGGTATACGGGGAATTTCAAAAGTATTTTCCACGACATTGTCTTCTGCGGGTAGATTCAGAAACACCGTTAAAAGAACTTCCTCCGGATGGAGGGCAGTCTTTTAGCATTGTAGTGGGCACTTCGGCGATGCTCAAGGAGGAGATTTTGCGAAAAAGCGCGCTCCTGGTGTTGCTTTCTTTCGAGAACTGGTTATACCTTTCTGAGATGAATGCTCGGGATGAATTCTATAACGAGTTCCACCGCGCTCTTTTCTTTCTCGGGATTGACGCTAAAGGTACACCCCAGGTCGTCATTCAGGGATCTCCGGAGGCCGTGACCAAAGTAGGGCAGTTTTTAAAACCCTGGCAGGAATTTTACCGGGAGAGTTTGCAGAGAAGGGAAGCGCTTGGTTATCCTCCCTTCCGGTATCTGGTGCGGGTCATTGGAGAAAGCAGGAATAAGAGCCGGTGCATTCGGGTTTTAAACACCCTGCAGTGTATAGCGAAGGAGAGGGAGATAGAAGTTACCGGCCCCCTTCCAGGGGTCGGTTCACGTAAGCGGGGGAAATGGACCGAGGAGTTGATTCTCCGGTTTGAAGCGCGGAGGCTACAGGAAGTTTTTACTCTCGTTTCGCAATGGATGGTTTCCATGGAAAAAGAGAGAATCAGGTGGAATTTCGAGGTAGAACGATAAGGGGGCCATTAATGATGGTGGTGCGGTCAATTGAGAAGTACGGAAGTGATGTGCTCCGTAAAAGAGCGGAACGGATAGAGGATGTGGATGGAAAGATTCTTGCTATTTTGCGGGATATGAAGGAGACCATGCACGCTTTTTCTGGAGTAGGACTGGCCGGTAACCAGATTGGGATACCGTTGCGGCTCATTACTTTTATCCATCCAGAAACGAAGGAAGATCTCGCGCTGCTCAATCCGGAGATCGTGGCGCGAGGCGAGGAGAAAGAAATAGGGGAAGAGGGGTGTTTAAGCATTCCCGAAGTCTATGCCAAGGTGGAACGGTGTCAGAAGGTGGTGGTCAAAGGCCTTGACGAGAGAGGGCGGGAAGTCCTTCTTGAAGCCGAAGGTTTTTTGGCTCGCATTCTCCAGCACGAGATTGACCACCTGGATGGAATCCTTTTTGTGGACCATTTGAGCCCTTCCCGGAGGCTGCTTCTGGGGAATAAACTGAAAAAGATAGCTCGTGGCAGTGGTGATTGAGATGCGAGTTGTTTTTATGGGTACTTCATCTTTTGCGGTTCTGGTTCTGGAAGAGATGCTGAGAAGTGATGATTTTGCTATTCAGGCAGTGGTAACAAAGCCGGCCTGTAAGGCAGGCAGAGGTCAAAAGCTGACCCCCTCACCGGTTTGTGTGAAGGCAGAAGAGACAGGACTACCACTCCTGCAACCGCTCCGGGTCAACGATCCTGACTTTGTGACCTCTCTCCGGAAACTTTCTCCGGATGTTATCGTGGTAGCGGCATACGGGCAGATTTTAAAACCTGCCCTGCTTTCGTTGCCTCCTCTGGGGTGTGTCAATGTCCATGCTTCGTATTTGCCCCGTTATCGTGGTCCGGATCCCATCAGGTGGACCTTGCTTTCGGGGGATAAGGAAAGCGGGGTGAGTTTGATGGTTATGGAAGAGGGTATCGATACCGGTCCTATCCTGGCCCAGAAAAAGGTGGTCGTCGAAGAGGATGACACCTATTCTTCCTTGCTTTTCAAGCTGGGTGTTCTGGGAGGGACGATGGTGCGGGAGATACTCCCTCTCTGGGAGAAGAGAGCCATTACGCCCTATCCACAGGAGGCTGAACCTTCCTATGCTCCGATGGTGAAGAAAGAAATGGCCCGGATTTCCTGGGAAGAGGAAGCACCCCGCATTGTCAACCGGGTACGGGCCTTTGCCGTGCAGCCCGGGGCGTATGCCTTTTTCTGGGGAAGACGAATAAAAATTCTTTCGGCTTCCCTTTTGAAAACCGAGGGGAACGATTTTCCTCCCGGTACGATACTGGCTATAGAGAGAGAAAGAGGTATCGTGGTCCAGACAGGACGGGGCTCGGTGGTGGTGCGCACCGTTCAGATGGAGAACCGGAAACCCATGTCTTTCCGGGACTTCTGTTGTGGGTATCGGTTGCAAGTGGGCGACCAATTTCAGTGAGGAGGTGACAGAACGTGCTCTTTTTCCCCTTCGATTATACCTTTCTCTTGCTCATTCCGGCCCTGATTCTGGCTTTCTATGCCCAGAGCAAAGTGAGCAGCACCTATGCGTCTCTTTCTCGCAAAAAGGCACGCGCAGGTCTTGCCGGATGGCAGGTGGCTCAGGAGCTCCTTGGTGTTCTGGGTTCGTCGATCAAAGTGGAAGAGATTCCTGGTTCTTTGAACGACCATTACGATCCGACCAGAGATGTGCTGCGCCTGTCGTCTTCGGTGGCTCGAGGTGCATCCATCGCCGACTATGGTATTGTGGCCCATGAAGTGGGACACGTGATGCAGAAGAAAGAAGGCTATTCTTTTTTTACCCTCCGTTCCACTCTGGTTCCGGTCGCAGGTTTTGGTTCCCAGTTAGCCTTACCGCTCTTTTTTATCGGGCTGATTTTTGCCTTTCGTCCCCTGATGGATTTGGGAATCATCTTTTTTAGCCTGGCGGTGCTGTTCCAGCTCATCACTTTGCCAGTCGAATACGATGCCAGCCAGCGAGCCATGGTGCTCCTGGAACGGAGTGGTCTTGTCGGACTGGAGGAGAGACCGCTGGTGCGAGAAATGCTCAACGCTGCGGCGCTCACCTATGTCGCCGCTACCGCCGTGGCAGCCCTGCAATTAGTCCGTCTTTTCTTGCTTCGGGAGAGTCGGGATTGAAAGACCGGTACCGTTTTGATGCTGTTTTGGTCCTCAACCGGTTTTATCAGGAAAAAACCGGTTTTCTGGAAGACTTCTATAACCATGTTCTGACTCAAAATCCATATCTTCCACGAGAGCGAAGTCTTCTGGTCGGTTTGATTCGAGGAACGATCAAGGCAAGACCATATCTCGATGCGGTGCTGCGTTCTTGCTTACCAAGATGGGATAAACTTCCTTCCCCTATCCAGAACCTTTTGCGGCTGGCTCTGTTCCAGTTGATTTTTCACTCCGGGATTCCCGTCTTTGCTACCGTCCATGAGTGGGTGGAAGTGGCAAAAAACCTGAAACCCGGGGGCTTTGTTTCTCTGGTCAATGCAGTCTTGAGGAGAATGGCGGAGAAAATAAGTGTTTATCGAGAAGAAGCTTTGCAGTGGGGTGTAACGCTTCCAGGGTGGGTGGAAAGCGAGTGGGCGGACCTTTTTCCTCAAGAGAAAGAAGCCATCAAACGCTCTTTCATGTTGCCTCCAGAAACGTACATTCGGGTCAACATCCTGCGTATTGAGAAGAACGATTTGCAGATAGAGTTAGCAAAGAAAGGCATACAAACCGAGGAGGTTCCCTCGGTGCCTTGTGCCCTTCGTGTTTTGGACGATTATTCCACATTGCTGGCGCTTCCGGAATTTGAAAGGGGATTCTTTTATCCTCAGGATTTGGGGTCTCAGATGGTGGTTGAGATTTTCCGACCCTCTGCAGGGGAGAGGATTATCGACCTCTGCTGTGGAGTAGGAGGGAAGTCCACCGCTTTTGCACAGATGATGGGGGATGGGGGCGAAATCATAGCCTGGGATTGGGATTTTTCAAAAATTGAAACCCTGAAAAAGTTTGCCTCCCGTATGGGCATCAAAAGTATTCACCCTGCAGTGGTGGATGTTCTCAATCCTCCCGGTGAATTTGCCGGAAGTGCTGACCGGGTTTTTCTTGATGCTCCCTGTTCTGGATTGGGGACCGCTCGCCGACACCCTGAAGTTCTGGAGAGATTACAAGAGGAACAGGTAAGGATACTGGCCAAAAAACAGCTCGAAATGCTTTTATCTGCTTCTCGTTTGGTAAAAAGAAACGGTATAATACTGTATTGTGTCTGTACTCTAACTGTGGAGGAGACGGAAGAAGTGACGTATGGGTTTGAAAAGATGAAGGGCAAAGAGTTTCAAAGGGTGTCCTGGTCGGAAATGGGGCTGGGGAAAGAGGGATTTCCTTTCCTTCAGAAGGTGCGAAGTGGAGGGATTTTTATCCTTCCCCATTATCTCGGAAGCGATGGATTTTTCGTGATGGCATGGAAGAGAGAGTAAAAATTCCGAAAAAGAAGAACAGCTTTTCTTCTTTTGTAAGGGGAATTGTCTATATTTTCCTTTTTGCTCTGGGGCTGGCCTTGAGTGTGTACCTTAGTCTGGTTTTCTTTCAATGGTATCTGGAAGGGGGTACGGTGGTCCTCCCTGATTTCCGTAACCAGGATCTCGTGGAAGTGATCAACAATTCTGCTCGCCTGGGCTTGCAGGTAGAGGTCAAAAGGCTGGAGTACGATCCCCAGTTGCCTTACAATCTGGTGACCCAGCAGGATCCGCCACCTGGGAGCCAGGCAAAGAAGAATAGCCGGGTGTGGCTGGTGGTCAATGGGGGGGGCACGGTGGCTACCCAGAGTAGCAGCACTTCTCAGGGCGTCTCGGTAGTTCCTGATGTCCGGGAAAAGAAATTGGAAGAGGTTGAAGAAATACTGCGCGCCAGCGGTCTTCAACTGGGTAGAGTGGTGGAAGCAAGCCATGACCGTATTCCCCAGGGATACGTCATTTCTCAAAATCCTCCTCCTCAGAGCAAAGTTTCCCAGGGGGAAAAAATCAACCTTCTGGTCAGTAAGGGCAATGAGTCTCTGGGAGAGCGAGCGGTGGTTAAGGTTCCTGACCTGGTGGGATTGAAGTTTGAGGAAGCCAGGATGTTGCTTACTCAGGAAGGTCTGGGGGTTGGTGCCGTAGAAGAAGTTCCGGTCGGGGAAAGACGGTCGGGGATTGTCCTTGATCAGGACCCTGCGCCCGGAGAAGAGGTTGAGGCTGGTCAAACGATTAACCTGCGGGTGAGCAAGAGCAACCAGCAACCTGCCGAATCTCAGATTCCTTCTGGGGCAAAAGAATTGAGCCTGCGTTTTGTGCTCCCTGACTCGCGGGTACCGATTGAAGTTCGGGTAGTAGCTCATGATGAGCTGGGTGAGCGGGTGTTATACGAGAGGACCCACCAGGGTGGGGAACTGGTAGAGTTCTCTGCCCCTACGAAGGGTAAAGGGAAAGTGGTCATCTTTTTGAACGGATACTACTATTGGGAAAAAACCTTAGAGTGAATAAGGAGAAAAGCAATGGCGAAACTGGCGCCTTCCATTCTGTCCTGTGATTTTGCTCGGCTTCGAGAGGAGCTCCTTCTGGCAAAAGAGGGCGGAGCAGAGATCATCCACATCGATGTTATGGATGGGCATTTTGTGCCCAATTTAACCTTCGGACCCCTTATGGTGGAGGCAGTTCGCAAAATACTTCCGGAGGTGGTCCTGGATGTACATCTCATGATTTCCAATCCCCGTTCTTACGTTCGGGACTTCGCTCGGGCCGGAGCAGATATGCTGAGCTTCCATGTTGAGGCAGTGGATGATTTCGACGCCGTCATCCATGAGATTGACAAAAACGGGCTCAAACCCGGTGTGGCACTCTGTCCCGGCACGTCCCTTGAGGTGGTTGACCATATTCTCCCGGAGCTGGCCTTTGTCTTACTTCTGACCGTGAACCCGGGGTTTGGAGGGCAGAAGTTTATTAAAGGAATGGAAAAAAAGATTGTCGCTCTGAAAAAAAGGTTGTGTGAGCAAGGTTTGCCCATCGATATCGAAATAGATGGAGGGGTCAACGAGGAAAACATCATGTTCCTGGCTTCTTGTGGGGCTTCAATTATTGTAGCGGGGTCTTTAATCTTTTCTCATAAGGAAGGAATTCGAGAGCGGGTGCGGAAACTGTCGGAGATGATTCGCTTGCTATAGCGGAAGAAAGCAGAGGGACAGGCTCCCCAACATCCCTCTGCGGTTACTTATAGTGTGACTGCAGGTTCCTTTTCTGATAGCAACGATAACGGTCTTCGATTGGAGTTTTTTTGATTTCGTGTTTCTACGCCTTCTTTACTTTCCCTGCTTTCAGACAGGAAGTGCATACCGAGATTCTTTGAATGCGGCCGTTAACCAGGGTGCGTACCTTTTGAATGTTAGGACGCCAGATTTTTCTGCTCACCTTATGGGAGTGACTGATTCGGTGTCCAAAAAGAACGGTTTTGCCGCAGACTTCGCATTTCGCCATTTTTGCCTCACCTTCTCTGTTATTTTGCAGTAGCGATGAAAATATAACAGTTTTTGGGAGAGGCTTCAAGTCTTTTTGGCTTGAGGATGTGGTCAAAGGTGTCGAGCTTTCTTGTTTGTTCCCCGGTTTGCCGTTAAAATAGGGAAGGTTGGAGAACAATGGAGACGAGAGAAAAACTGATTACCAGGATTATTGAGCGGGAAAAACAGAAACTTGACGACACTTCGGTCATTGGAGGTTTTTCTGCCTTTCTCAGGAATTGGTTGGCTCAGAGGACAGAGAAAGAAGCCCTGGAGTTCATTCCACTTTTAGAAGAGTACCCCACTCTTGGGGTACAAAAAAAGAGGGAACTCCTCTTGCGGATGGAAGCTTTTCTCCAGGGGAAGACGGAAGTTAACTCCCCTCGACAGCTTCCTAAAAATCCTCCTCCGGATCTTCGCCAGCCGGTGCGGTATCTGAAGGGGGTTGGTCCGGCCCTGGAGAAAAAATTGAACCGTCTTGAAGTGTACACCGTCGAAGACCTGCTCTACTTTTTTCCTCGCGCCTATCGGGATCGGGGGCAGGTGAAGCCAATCCGGAAATTAACCGGAGGAAAGTCCATGGAAACCGTGCAGGGGAAGGTCATCGCTCATAAGCACCAGTACACCCGGAAGGGTGTTCTGCTGAAAATCGTGGTGAGCGACGGTACCGGAACGGTGACTCTGGTGTGTTTCAACCGTAATTATCTTGCTCAGGTGTTGCGTCGAGGGACTCCACTCCTTTTGTGGGGCACCTTTCAGCGTTCCGCCCAGGGTTGGGAGACGGCTAATTTTGATTTCCAGGTAGGGGAACATCAATCGACTTCCTTTGAACGTATTGTTCCCGTCTATAGCCTGACGGAGGGGTTGAACCCCAAGCGGCTTCGTTCCATAGTTCTTGGTGCTCTGGACCAGTTTCTTCCTCTGGTAGAGGAAGTTTTACCGCTTACGATTCGAGAGAAATATGAATTTCCTGCCAAGAAGGAGGCTATCCGGGAGCTCCATTGTCCCACCACCTGGGAAGAAGATCTGAATCGTCGCCGCAGCCGAGCACACCTGGCGCTCATCTTCGAAGAATTTTTGCTCTTTGCTTTAAGTCTCAAGATGCGTCGTCTCCGGATGGACACCGTTCGGGTAAAACCCTTTCCGGTGCGTTCCGCTCTGGTAGAGCGGTTTTTAGAAACGTTACCTTTTGCACTCACCACGGCACAAAGGAGGGTCTACGAAGAAATCGTGGGGGATCTGGCCAGTGGTAGGGTGATGAACAGACTCGTCCAGGGAGATGTCGGTTCGGGAAAGACCATCGTAGCGCTCCTCAGCGCCCTCCATGTGATTGACTGTGGAAGACAGGTAGCTTTTATGGTACCCACCGAAATTCTGGCGGAACAGCATTACCTTCGCTCCAGGGATCTTTTGTCTTCCCTGGGGGTACGGGTACATCTTCTTAAGGGGGGAGTAAATAAAGAAAAAAAGATGCTCCTTGAAAAGATTGCTCAGGGAGAAGTGGATCTTGTCATCGGTACCCACGCTCTGATCGAAGAAAAGGTGGCTTTTAAGGATCTTGGTCTGGTGATCGTTGATGAACAGCATCGTTTTGGGGTCATTCAACGGGCAAGACTAAAGGAAAAAGCGACCATTCCCCATACTCTGGTGATGACTGCAACTCCCATCCCCAGGACTCTAGCTCTGACTCTTTATGGGGATCTCGATATTTCCATCATCGATGAAAAGCCAGCGGGGAGAAAGCCAATAGAAACCCTGTGTTTCTCTCTTCAGGAACGGTTCAAGGCGTATCAGCGGTTGCGTAAAAAGGTTGAGGAAGGAAGACAGGGCTACGTGGTCTGCCCGGCGATTGAAGAGAGTGAAGAGGAAATCAGTAATGTAAAGGAAATTCTTGAACTCTTGCGCTCGAAATGGATGGCGGGATTTCAGGTGGAGATGATTCACGGCCGACTGCCTTCTCGGGAAAAAGAAGAAATCATGCGCCGTTTTGAGAGGGGCGAAATTCAGGTACTGGTCGCCACTTCGGTCATTGAGGTGGGTATCGATGTTCCCAATGCCAGCGTGATGGTCATTGAGAACGCCGAAAGATTTGGTTTGGCTCAACTTCATCAATTGAGAGGTCGCATCGGAAGAGGTCCGCGGGAGAGTCTGTGTATACTTCTGGCTTCCTTGAATGGGGAAGATGTCCGCCAAAGAATGCAGGTCATGGTTTCCACCAATGATGGTTTTCGAATTGCTGAAGAAGATTTGCGTCTTCGGGGGCCGGGTGAGTTCTATGGGGTCAGACAGCATGGCGTTCCTGAATTCCGCTTGGCAAACCCGCTGGAAGATTGGTCTATTCTGGAGAAGGCTCATAACGAAGCGGAATTCATTCTCCGTAAAGACCCTTCCCTGGGGAATGAGTACGTTACGCTCAGAAAGGCCATCGAGCAACGTTTTGGAAGATACCTCTTTCTGGGGGAGATTGGATAGCAATGGGTTACCTGCATATTCTGGGTGGTACCATGAAAGGGAGAAAAATCCTGACACCCCCGGGAAGTCGAGTTCGACCTATGCCCGGTTCGATCCGGAAATCGATCTTTGAACTCCTTCGGGAGGTGATTCCGGGAAAGATGGTCTATGATATCTTTGCCGGAAGCGGTATTCTGGGTTTTGAAGCCTTGAGTCGGGGAGCTCAAAAGGTTTGTTTTGTGGAAAAGGATAGAGAGTTCTGCCAGTTGTTACAAAAGAATCTCATTGCCTGTGGTGTCAAAGATCGGGGGATGGTTCTGTGTGTCGATTTCTTACATTTGAAACACTTTCCCCGTTCTCTGGGAAAGCCGGAGATCGTGTTTGTAGATCCGCCTTTTGCTCTTGATTGTCGTCAAGTGCTGTCGCAAATAGAACGTTTGCAGGATGTTTTCCGGGACGCACTTCTTATCGTTCGTTATCCCCAAAATCAAAACCCTTTCGTAAATGCTTCTTGTTTCCAGAAGAAAGATTTGAGAAAATATCAGGAGAGTATAATATTCTTTGGTCATCTTGGGGAAAATTTCAAGAAGGAGTAGAAAGCCGTGTTTGTTGCCGTATATCCGGGGAGTTTTGACCCCATCACCAATGGTCATCTGGACGTGATCGATCGGGGGAGGAAGCTCTTTGATAGGCTTATCGTGGCTATTTTGAGAAATCCCCAGAAGGTCCCCCTTTTTTCCATAGAAGAGCGAGAAGCCATGATTCGGGAAGTGATCAAAGACTTTCCCAATGTAGAAGTGGCCGTCTTTGACGGATTGCTGGTCAAGTTTGCCCGGGAACAGGGTTGTCGGGTGATCGTGCGGGGATTGCGGGCTATTTCTGATTACGAGTACGAAACCCAAATTGCCCTGGTGAACCGGAAGATGGCTCCTGAAATCGAAACCATATTCTTGCCTACCAGCGCAGAGTACTCCTATCTGAACTCCACCGTGGTTAAAGAACTCGCTCGTTTCGGGGGTTGTGTGGGGGAACTGGTTCCTCCGGTAGTGGAGAAGAAGTTATGGGAAAAATTTCATAACGGCTTTTAGAAGAAAGGGGTCTGGTGGTATGGGAATTCTGGAGAGCATAAGGGAACAAGCTAAAACTTTGCACAAGAAAATCGCGCTTCCCGAAAGTGGTGATGAGCGGGTCTTGAAAGCAGCTCAGCTGGCAGTAGAAGAGGGGATAGCTTCCGTGGTGCTTCTCGGTGAGGAAGCGATTGTCCGCAAGCAAGCTCAGTCCCTGGGGGTGGATCTCAGCAAAGTAGAGATTTTAAACCCCGCTTCGGATCCGAAGCGAGAAGAGTACGTGGAATCCCTTTACCAGTTGAGGCGCTCCAAGGGTCTTACCAGGGAAAAAGCTGAGGAGATTTTACGGGAAAACGCCATGTACTACGCCTGTATGATGCTCTATCACGGAGCGGTTGATGGAGTGGTGGGGGGAGCTGTATTCACCACTCCAGATGTGATACGGCCTGCTCTGCAGATTATCAAAACCGCTCCGGGAATCAAACTGGCTTCCAGCTGTTTCTTGATGGTATTTCCCGACAGTGGTTACGGTGAGAACGGCGTTTTTATCTACGCTGATTGCGGACTGAATCCCAATCCCAGTGCCGAGGAACTGGCTCATATTGCCGTTACCACAGCCCGAACCTGGCGTTTGCTCATCGGCAGTGAGCCGAGGGTAGCCATGCTTTCTTTTTCCACCAAAGGTAGTGCCAAACATGAGCTGGTTGATAAAGTGATTCAGGCTACCGAGATCGCCCATTCTCTGGACCCCGGGCTTTTACTGGATGGGGAACTGCAGGGTGATGCTGCCCTGGTGCCACAGGTGGCCCAGAAGAAAGCTCCGGGAAGTCCGGTAGCAGGGAAGGCCAACGTTTTAATCTTTCCGGATCTCAACGCCGGAAATATCTGCTACAAGCTCACCGAACGTTTGGGGAAGGGAACTGCCATTGGTCCAATTTTGCAGGGCGTGGCCAAACCGGTCAACGACCTTTCAAGAGGGTGTAAAGCAGAGGATATCCGGGATCAGATTGCCGTTACTGTTTTGCAGACCCAGGTTTTAGATTAATCTAAAGTCGATCGAGGAGATGAGTCCTTTGAATGTACTGGTGGTGAATTGTGGAAGTTCGACGGTAAAGTACCAGCTTTTCGCCATGGATGGTGAGGATACCTATCGGGTGTTGGCCAAAGGATTGGTGGAACGGATTGGCATTCCTGGTTCGCGGTTGGAGCACCGAGTTTCCGAGCAGGTTTTTGTCGCAGAAGGAGAGGTTGCCAATCATCGTGTGGCTCTGGAGTGGATTGTCAGGGTTCTGACCAGTGGAGAAACCCGGGTCCTGGAAGACGTTTCCCAGATCCAGGCTGTGGGTCACCGGGTAGTCCATGGAGGGGAACGATTCGTCGATTCGGTACTGATTGACGAAGTCGTTCTGGGGGCCATCAAGGAATGTGCCGACCTTGCGCCACTCCACAATCCTCCCAATATCCTGGGAATAGAGGCCTGTCAGTCTTTAATGCCGGGAATTCCGCAGGTAGCAGTTTTTGATACTGCCTTTCATGGAACGATTCCCGAATATGCCTATATCTACGCCATTCCCTACGAGTACTATGAGAAATATCGGGTGCGACGATATGGTTTTCATGGGACCTCTCATCGCTACGTAGCCGAGCGAGCAGCCAGGATGATGGGTAGGAACCTGGAAGAGCTCAAGCTTATTACCTGCCATATGGGGAGCGGAGTGAGCTTTGCAGCAGTGAAGGGCGGTAAATCCATCGATACTTCTATGGGGTTTACCCCTCTTGAGGGTCTGGTTATGGGAACGCGCTCCGGGGATATTGATCCGGCCATTATTTTCTTTTTGATGGAGAAAGAAGGCCTGTCTGCGAAACAGGTCGAAGAAATCCTGAACAAAAAGAGCGGGGTGCTGGGAATTTCTGGGGTGAGCAGTGATACCAGAGACATCGAAGATGCTGCTCCCTCCAATCCTCGAGCTCGTTTGACCTTAGAGATTATTGCTTACCGGGCCAAGAAATATATTGGAGCGTATCACGCTATTCTGGGAGGACTGGATGGGCTGGTTTTTACGGCGGGAATCGGAGAGAACTCTTCTTTTATCAGGTACTCCATCTGTAAAGGTCTGGAACATCTGGGCATTGTGATCGATGAAGAACGGAATAAAGCTCGCAGGAAAGAAGCCTTTTTGCATAGCGACGAATCTAGGGTGCAGATCATGCTTATTCCTACCAATGAAGAGTTGATGATTGCGAGAGATACCTGGAGGATTGTTCAGAAAAAGAGGTGAATGCCATGCGGCTCTATCTTGGGGAAGTTAAGAAGAGCGTCGGCAGAACTTTCAGAGATGCGGGTAGTGAGGTCTTCGACGAGCTGTGGTGGGAGGGGGAGAAAATTCTTTTTGCCCAACCGGTAACGGTGGAGGTGCTCCTCACCAATTGTGACTCGGAAATTCTGGCAGAGGGAACGCTCACCACGGTCCTCGTTTTGAATTGTTCTCGCTGCCTGGAGCCCTTTCTCTATCCCATGAGGGTTAATTTCAAGCTGGAGTTGCGAAATGTGGACCGTTTGAATCGTCCTTCCGACCTGGAAGCCGAGGCAGAGGAAACCGATGAAATCAAGTATTTTTGCGAGAATGATAATTATGTGGACATTACTCAAGACCTGAAAGAGCTGGTTCTCGTCAATCTGCCTATGAAGCCGCTGTGTCAGTCCGATTGTCTGGGGATATGCCCGGTGTGTGGGGCGAATCGTAACCAGGGTGAATGTGGTTGTGAGATTGACACGATTGATCCCCGGCTGGCAGTCCTGAAAACCTGGAAATCTCCATAATCGTGAAGATGGTGTTTGCAATAGGAAGGATTTTATTTTATACTATCTTACAATCTTTCTGGGCTAAAGAAGTGAAGGAGGTACCGAATAATGGCGAACCTTACCAATAAAACGTCGCGCTGCAGAAGAAACAAGAGGAGAACTCACTGGGTCATCAGAGCTCCGAAGCTTTCTGAATGTCCTCATTGTCATCTTCCGAAGTTGCCTCACCGGGTCTGTCCGGAATGTGGTTATTACCAGGGAAGACAGGTCATAAAAGTCGAAAAGTAGCTGAGGGCAACATATGAAAATCGCCGTCGATGCGTGGGGTGGGGATTTTGCGCCGCAGGAGATCCTCCAGGGTATAAAAAGTGCCTTTAATCCCGGTTATACGCTGGTGGTGGTTGGTTTGCGGGAAAAGCTTCTTCCTCTTTACGATGAGCTGGGTATGGAGGAGAAGGATTTCCCCATCGAGGACGCGAGGCAGATTATCGGCATGGACGAGCACCCGGCTGATGCGGTGCGCAAGAAGCCCGATTCTACAATTTGTCGTGGCATCAAACTTTTAGCCCGCCATGAAGTCGATGCGTTCATCTCGGCCGGCAATAGTGGTGCTATTATGGCTGCAGCCTGGCTCAATTTGAAAGGGCTTGCCGAAGTGGAGAGACCGGCCATCACTGCGTTGATACCGAATGTCAAATCCTACACCGTTCTTCTGGATGTGGGTGCCAACGTCGATTGCAAGCCCAAGCATATTCTGCATTTTGGGATTATGGGAGCAGAGTATGCCAAGATTGTTCTGGGCATTTCCTCTCCTCGAGTGGGCATTTTGAGCATCGGCGAAGAAGAGGGTAAGGGCAACGAATTGACCAAAGTAGCGTACCAGCTTTTCAAGGAGAGAAAGAGTCTCTTAAACTTTGAATTCGTAGGAAACGTGGAAGGGCAGAACATCGTGGATGGCAAAGCGGATGTGGTGGTCTGCGATGGTTTCACAGGTAATGCTTTGCTGAAATTTGGAGAGGGACTGATTGAATTTATCGCTTCTTCCCTGGATCGGTATTTCCAGGAGCCGTATCTGCGCGAAAGACTCGGTGCTTTCTGGCGTAAACTGGATCGGAGTGAATATGGCGGGGCACCGCTTCTTGGAGTAGAGGGTGTGTGTCTCGTATGCCACGGAAAATCCAAAGCCAGGGATATCCGGAGTGCTATTTTGAGGGCGAATGAACTGGTGGAAAAGGGTATACTGGATAAAATCAAAAAACGTCTTTCCGGGCTGGGTTTTGAGAAATGACGAGGTGTGGTGATGGAAAATAGACTGACAAGACTCTTGGGTATTCGATATCCTATCCTGCAAGGGGGAATGGCCTGGGTTGCCACAGCGCCCCTGGTCACCGCAGTTTCTGAAGCTGGGGGTTTGGGGATTATCGGAGCAGGAGGAATGGATGCCGGAAGGCTTCGCGAAGAGATTCGTTTGGTGAAATCGATGACCAACAAGCCTTTTGGGGTTAACCTCATGCTTCTTTCTCCCGCCATAGAGGAGCAAATACAGGTGGTGAAAGAAGAGAAGGTTCCGGTAGTGACTACCGGTGCAGGAAACCCCGGACCACTGATTGAGGAATTTGCTGCACTGGGTATTCTTACCATTCCGGTGGTGGCTTCGGTTGCTCTGGCAAAGCGGCTTCTGCGACATGGCATCAAGGCCATTATTGCCGAAGGGATGGAATCCGGAGGGCATGTGGGTGAAGTGACCACGATGTGCCTTGTGCCACAGGTGGTGGATGCGGTCGACGTTCCGGTTATCGCTGCAGGTGGTATTGGTGATGGGAGAGGTATGGCTGCTTGCTTTGCGTTGGGGGCCGAAGGTGTTCAGATTGGGACTCGATTTATCTGCACCACAGAATGTGATGTGCATCATGGATACAAAGAAGCCATCGTCAGGGCCGGAGATCGTTCCACGGTGATTACCGGAATGACCACCGGTCATCCGGTGCGGTGTTTGAAGAATAAATTGACCCGTAAGTTTGAAGAACTTGAATCTCGTGGTGCCTGTAAGGAAGAAGTGGAAGCTCTGGGGGTGGGAAAGCTCAAAGAGGCGGTCTGCGGGAATGTGGAGGAAGGTTCGGTAATGTGTGGGCAAATAGCTGGACTGATACAGGAGATTAAGCCGGTTCGAGAAGTCATTGCCGAAATCATGTCCGGTTTTGAGGCCACCATTTTTCGTTTGCAGAGTGTGGTGGAAACAAGATGAGCTGGGTTTTTCTTTTTCCCGGTCAGGGTTCCCAGAAAGTGGGTATGCTCGAGGAATGGAAGAGCATTATTCCTCAGGAAATCGACGCCCTTTTTGCCAAAGTGAATCGCATTTGTGGTCTTGACCTTCTGAAGCTCATTTTGGAAGGACCAGAAGAAGAGTTGAACCTGACTTTTAACGCTCAACCGGCTATTTTAGCGGTCAGTATGCTTATTTTCCGTCTCTTACAACAGAGGATGGGGAGCAATATTGCCATTGCCGCGGTAGCAGGACACAGTCTGGGTGAATATTCGGCCCTCTGTGCTGCAGAGAGTATCGATATCGAAGAGGCCATTTTCCTGGTACGTAAAAGAGGTGAATTGATGCAAGAAGCGGTTCCCCAGGGAACCGGTACCATGGTAGCGGTATTGGGGCTGCCGATAGCTCAGGTGGAGAAAATCGTTGCCTTCTTTCAAGACGCAAAGGAAGTGGTTGAGATAGCCAATATTAACTCTTCAGAACAGGTGGTTTTGTCTCTGCGTAAGGAATTGTTAGAAAAGGTGATGGAAAAGGCAAGAGAACTGGGAGGGAAGAAAATCGTCGAACTCAGAGTCAGTGCTCCCTTCCATTCGAGTTATATGAAAGAGGCAGCCGAAAGGTTTGGTGCTTTCCTGGAGGGAGTGACCTTCAGAAAACCTCGCTATCCCTACGTGAGTAATGTAACCGCATCCTACGTCAATGACCCTGAAGAGATTAAACGTCTTTTGATTCGCCAGATGACCGCTCCGGTGAGATGGAAGGAGATTATGGACCTTTTTTATAATAATGGGATGAAGAGCGTGGTAGAGATAGGACCAGGGACGGTACTGAGTAAACTCTTTGAGCGGGAATACCCTGCAGTGCAGACTTTTCATACTGGCTCGTTAAAGGCCATGCAATCTTTTTTAAGAGAGGCGGTTGGCATCGATGGTTTTTGACAATCAGGTAGCTTTGGTGACCGGAGCAGCCAGAGGAATTGGCCTGGCTATTGCCAGGTCTTTGGGCCGGAGTGGCGTTAGAGTAGTTATAAACGATATCGTCTCTCCGGAAGAAATGGAAAACACCGTTGAAAAATTGCGGGCTGAAGATATGGAGGTGGCTGGTTATATTGCTTCGGTGACTGATCGAGAAGCAATCCACAAGATGGTGGAAGACGTGGTTACAAAATGGGGACAGGTTGATATCCTGGTGAACAACGCCGGTGTGACACGCGATGGTCTCTTTGTCCGGATGAAGGATGATGATTGGAACACGGTTCTAGAGGTATGTGTGCAGGGAACATATAATTGCACCAAAGAAGTACTCCGGTATATGATGAAGAAGCGATATGGTAGAATTATCAATATTTCTTCTGTAGTCGGTGTTATGGGGAACATGGGGCAGGTCAACTATTCCACGGCAAAGGCGGCAATTCTGGGATTTACCAAATCTCTGGCTCGAGAAGTAGCTCATCTGGGCATTACGGTGAACGCCATTGCTCCAGGGTTTATTGATACCGAGATGACCCGCAAACTGCCCGAACAGGTTCGAGAAGTGTGGCTGAATCAGGTTCCCATGAAAAGATGGGGTGAGCCTGAAGAAGTGGCACAGCTGGTTTCTTTTCTGGCCTCGAAGTCAGCTGGTTATATTACCGGTCAAACCATTCACATCAATGGTGGTCTGTTCATGATTTAAAATATCTTTGGGAGGTGTAAGAAATGGATGTATTCTCCAAGGTGAAAGAAATCATCGTGGATCAGCTGGGAATTGACGAAGAAGAGGTAACGACGGATGCTTCTTTCATTGATGATTTAGGAGCAGATTCGCTGGACATCGTGGAACTTATTATGGCCTTTGAGGAAGAATTCGATATCGAGATTCCTGACGAAGATGCCGAAAAGATTACCACAGTTGGCGAAGCCGTAGAGTACATTGAATCAAAAATTGGTTAACCCTGGATTTCGATGTCTCTGCCCGAAAGGGATTTTGACGGGTTAGAAGCGGTTATTGGTTATCGTTTTCAAAACAGAGCATTGTTAGTTCTGGCCTTACGCCATAAGTCTGCTCTGGAAGGCAAGGAAGGTCCTTGCAATGATAGGCTGGAATGGTTAGGGGATCGGGTAGTCGGTCTTTTCATCGCCGACTACCTTTTCCATAATTATGAGAAACCCAGGGGCTGGCTCGCGCTGATGAAGTCCAAATGGGCCAGCGAAGAGTGTCTGGCATATCTGGCCAGAAAAATTGGATTGAGTGGATTTGTGGAATTAGGTAGGGGTGAAGAGCGCAACGGTGGCCGCGAGAAAGATTCCATCCTTTCGAGTGCCTTTGAAGCTCTTGCCGGTGCGATATTTGTGGATTCCGCTTCCTATGAGACAACCAAGAAGGTTCTGGAAGGCATATTTTTCGGTGAGGATGGCATTGAGTACGCCCTTCTTTCTATAAATTATAAAGGGCTTTTACAAAGGTGGTGTCTCCAGTACTGGAGTTCCCTCCCTGAGTATGAAGTGGTAGCCGAAAATGCGGATTGCGGTCCCTACAAGGTGGCAGTGAAAATCCAAGGTCGAGTGGTGGCCCTGGGAGAAGGTAAAAACAAAAAGAAAGCTGAACAGGAAGCAGCTCGTCGAGCCTGGGAAAAAATCATCGGCGAAGAAAACCTCACCCATGATATGTTTAAAGACCATAGTTCTCCAGGGCTTTAAATCCTTCGCACACCTCACGATAATAGAGTTTTCCTCCGGTCTCAATGTGGTTGTGGGTCCCAACGGCTCTGGTAAGAGTAATCTCCTTGATGCCCTCCGCTTTGTTCTGGGGGAACGAACGAGAGACGGTAAGGGAAGCCAGATTTCTCGGGTTATCTTTCATGGTTCTGCGTCTTACAGGTCTCTGGGTATGGCTTCGGTAGAAACGAAATGGACCACGAAAGGAGGCAATGGTGCCTGGTCGATGGAGCGGAGAGTTTTTGCTTCCGGTGAATCGGAATATTTCTGGAATGGAGAAAAGGTACGTCTTCTTGATTTGAGGTCAAAGGTGCGCGCCACCGGATTTTCCCTGGAACGAATGGGCATGGGAGTGGTTAGCAATGACTATCTCGTAGCCTTATTCGACTTTCGACCGTCAGAACGCCTTCGGTGGCTGGAACAGGTAAGCGGCGTGGCTGAGTTGTGGGTGAAGTTGCATGCGCTTCTTTCTCGTCTGGAAAGGGCCAGGGAAAGAGAAAAGAGACTGGTCGAGCGCTTGAAAGAAATCGAATCCCAGATGGAGCGATTAAAGATTCTTGCGCAGGAAGAGGAAGAGTACCTTCGAATGGAGGAGGAAAGCCGCTCGGCAAAGAAGGTTTACCTCTGCAAATTGAAAGTGCTGAAAGAGGAGAAGATGAGGGCTCTCTCCGAAGAAAGGGGCAGGTTAGAACGGGAGGTTGCGGAAATTGCCCTGCAGATCAAAGCGCAAAAGGAAGAGCTTTTCCTGGAAAGACAAAACCTGGATTTACTTCGCGCTTCTCTTCGGCAATGGCAAGAGGAGAGAGAGGGCAAAGAAGCTCTGAAAAGAAAGAGCGAGGAGGAACTGTATCATCTGTTGACTCGTTATCGCGAAAGCTTGAAACTGGGTCTTTTCTATAAGGAGAAACTGAAGACTCTGGAAAATGAAGTCTTCCAGCTGGAAAGCCGAATCCAGCTGTGGTTACAGAAAAACAAGAATTGGGTGCGATGCCTCGATGGTGACCGAGCTCAGGAAAAACTGTTGCACCTCCGGAAGGAGAAGATAGGGGAGCTGGCACTCCTTGAGGAAAAGCACATGGCTCTGGAGAAGAAACTTTCTCAGCAGGAAGCGTACCTTGCGCGGGTCGTCGAGGAGGCTCGGTGGAGTGATAAAAGAAAGAGAAAAATCGAAGAAGAAATGCAAAAACTTTCCAGTGGTATTGTACAGAAGGAAGAGAGTCTGCGGTATTTGGAGGAAAAACGAAGAAAGCTCGAAAAGGACATCCGTGTTGCCCAGGAAATACTGGCGAAAAAAAGGGTTCTGCTGCAAAAGATAGCGAAAAAAATGGCTCAGATCCGGGAAGGTACCCTCTCCCCTGAAGCACAAAAACTTTTATGCCGGTTGGGTGAAATGGGTTGGTCACAGCGTTCGCTTTACGCTCTTTCCTGGTTTTTACAGGATAAGGAGTGTTATGATAAGCCGACGGTAAACCTCAGGGAATTCGCAGAGCGGAACCCCGGTAAATTGATGGTTCCCTGTGCCGATTCTCTCTGGTCTTCCTGTTCTTTGCAGGAGATCCAATCGCGGCTTCAGATGGATAGCCCCCTTTCTGTACACCTGGTTTCTTCTGATGGGAGTTGTATTGTGCTTCAGGGAGGAATTTTGGCTTTTCCTTTGAAGACCGTTTCTGCTTTGCGAGGGTTCAATTTTCTGCAGAGCCTGCGAAGAAGGAAGGCGAATCTGGAAAAGGATATCCAGCGTGTGGAGCAGGGCATCGCAACCCTGGAAAGGGAGTTCCGCGCTGTCGAGAAAAAGCACTGGGAAATTGGCTTTGAGCTTGAGCATGCATACAAAAGGATCGAACAGCTTCGGCGAGAACACCAGGATGTAGCTTTGGAAATTGAAGACCGGAAAAGAGCGGAAGATGAAATCCGGAAAGAGATGGAGAGCATCTCCGCTGCGCGTGTGGTTTTGCAGAAAGGAAAAGGGGAGATCGAGCGCTCTTTAAAAAATCTGGAGCGCAGCCTGCAAAAGATACAGGAGGTTCTCCTGGCCAGAAAAAACCTGGAGGGGGAACGAGAGAAATTGCGTTGGGAAGCACAGGTTCTCAAGAATAAGTGGCAGGAAATCCAATCATTTTTTGAGGGAGAAGGGGAGGCTCGCCTTGCTCTGGAACGTCGGTTACGGATTCTCATTCCCACCTTGCAGGAGTGTCAGGGTTTTTTGGCGGAAAAAATCATGCTCCTTGAGCGTGGAAAGAGCATGGAAAAAGCCCAAATCCTGGCTCTGCAGAGAAGAGAAAATGCGGTTCAGGAACTCGAAGAGAGAAAAAGAGAGCTTTTGCAGAAGCTGGAGAGAATACGCTTGCAGGAGGAGAAGTTATCTCTTGAGCATGAGATTCTGGAGCGAGAACTCGGAGAATTGAACGATGTGGAAACCACGGGTAACTTTGAATCCTGGGATATACGGAGCATAGAAGACTTTCTGGAAAAGAGGATGGCGTGGCTCAAATCGCAGAAGGTGCGTCGGGGAAGTATCGAAGAGTTTCGTGAACTGCAAAGGCGCTATGAGGAGCTTACGCAAAGGGACCACGAAATCCGGCACTTTCTCGGTCAGGCCGAGACAGAATGTTCCAGACTCGAACGAGAAGGAAAGAAGAAATTTAAGGAGTTTTTACGGGAAGTCCGAAATGTCTTTGCCCATTACTTTGAAAAGGTGTTCAGGGGTGGAGAGGTCTATTTTCTGGAAGGGTCCGAAGGTGTGGATATCGAGGTGAGGATTCCCGGTAAAAAGAGACAGCCCCTCTCGTTTTTATCGAGCGGAGAGAGGGCACTGACGGCTCTGTGCTTGCTTTTCGCTGTTTTTGAGGCCGGAAAATTTCCCTTTTGTTTTCTGGACGAAGTTGACGCCAATCTGGACCACACCAATAGTGCCCTTTTTGCAGAGGTACTCTCAGATTTTTCCCGATCTCGACAGGTTATTGTGGTGACGCATCAAGAAGAAGTCATGGAAAGAGCTCACCGGATTATCGGTGTGACTATGAATGAACCCGGTATTTCGCAGGTGGTTTGTTTTGAACCATCTACATCGAAAGGGTCTATTGAAGAAGTGCAGCATGATTTTCTCATTTCTTGAGGGGGCGGGAACTTTGAGTGGAGCTTTTTTTAAAAGATGGTTACAGAATATTGGAAAAATGAAAGAGGAAGTCAAAGAGCGCTTTTCCCAGCTCTGGTCCCGGAAAGAAGTCCGGGAAGAGGAATGGGAAGAGTTAGAGGAAATGTTGATTCAGGCCGACATTGGACCGGTTCTGGCTATGGATCTCGTAGAGGAATTTCGTGATTTTCGAGAAAAATCAAAGGGTGGAGAAGACTGGCAAAGCTGGCTCTATGGGAAGTTGCTGAGCTTTCTCGAAAATAGCGAAGCGGAACTTTTCCCTAGGGCTAACCTTCAGGATCTGCGAGTCATTCTTTTAAGTGGCATTAATGGGGTGGGAAAGACCACGACCGCTGGAAAGCTGGCACATCTTCTGAAAGAGAAGGGCGAAAGAGTAGTTCTGGTGGGAGCGGATACCTTTCGAGCTGCTGCTTCAGAGCAACTCGAAATCTGGGCGCGAAGGGCTCATTGCCGTTACTTCCGGGGTTCTCCCGGTGCCGATCCTGGGGCAGTTGTCTTTGATAGCATCAATTCTGCCCGGAATGAGGGTGATTCTGTGGTGATCATTGATACTGCCGGTCGCTCTCATGTCAACAAGAACCTCCTGGCGGAGCTCGAGAAAGTGGTCAAAGTGGCCAAGAAATTGGTAGAAGCCCCTCAGCTTGAGAGTCTTTTGGTGATCGATGCTCTGACGGGACAGAACGCTTTCTCGCAGGTGGAATCCATTGCCAGGGTTGCCGATCTTACCGGCCTCATTCTCACCAAGTGGGACAGCCAGGCTAAGGGAGGGATTATTTTTCGGGTGGTGCGAGAATTCCACCTTCCGGTGAAGTATATAGGGGTAGGGGAGGCCATAGAAGATCTGGTTCCCTTTGAAGCCGAGGAATTTGTAAGGGCTATCGTGTATTAGGGTAAAGAAAAAGAAGGTTGATACAAAACGCAGAGTTTACTCTCCCGAAGGAGGCGTAACTTTTTACCCAGGGGAATGAGCGGATCTGCGGTGAAATAGGTCCCTTTCTTTATGGTGAGCCAGGGATCGTCCGGGGTATAATCCCTTTCCAGTTTTTCAATATCCTGCAAGTTCCCTTCGCTACATCCAAAGAGACGGGATTTCCTTTTCTCTCGGAGAAGGTGGCTGGTGGATTTGATGATTGGACCTTCGTCATGGGGTGAGAAAGTTTCGGCGAGGCTGTACCCCCAGGAAGTGAACACGGTATAGCTGAACTTGAGGTAACGGGTCTGTAAACCGATCGGTTCTAGAAACGAAAGATATTCAGGGCATTCCCATGACCACTCTTCGTAGCACCAGTTGGCTTCTTTAAGGGCTGGGCACGGAAAACGGTGCAGGCAGGGGCTGTAGGGCGCAATTCCAGTTTCTTGAAGAAGAGAATCCCGCAAGGCGTGGAGAGTTTGAGAAGCTTTCTTGGTTCCTGGTTCAATGAAAATGGCTACCACGTTCTCTTTGAAAGACATGGCTACACTTTTGATAAAACAATTGAGCGATACTCCCTGCTCAATGATTTCCTGCAAAGCATTGGAGATGGTGAGGAAGTGGGGACGGAAACCACTCATGGCCATAACATTCCCTTCTTTCCGAAAATCCATTTTCAGGAACCGGTAGTGTATTTTCTCCGCAGGATCGACAAAGGTCTGGAGAAGTTCCTGGGCTACAGCGATGGCTCTGGAATCCATATCCACTCCGGTATAATCGAAATGTACTTCGGGGAAAAACCCGTGCCGCTTGAGCTCCAGGAAGGCGAGAACGGAGGGTGTTACGCCACAACCAATATCCAGAATACGGATTTCTCCCTCTTCAATCCTCAAAGAGGGATGTCTCAGCACTTCTCCGAGGACGCGATAGATTTTATTCAGATTTACCGGTACAAAATAGAGAAGATATCCCTGGAGGGCTTCCCTTTGAGCAAAATAACGCAGCGGCCTCCATTTGGTTTCGAAGGTAAAGAGATTTGAGGTCGCCAAAATTGCCTTTTTGATTGCCGAAGGATTATGATTTTTACCCAGCGCATACTCCGGAAGAACCTCATAAAGTGCTGTAAAAACCATATCGATTTTCCCCTTCTCAGCTCTTTTTGATAATTGTAACTCACTCCGGATTTCTTGACTCAGTTCAAACAGCCGACCTCTCAGATTAAAAATTTCAAAAGCTTTGAAACGGTGTGGGGTTAAAAATCCGTGGCGTTGCTACAAAATTGCTACATTGAGGTTTTTTTGGAAATACCCGGGTAGCTGGAAGCCTTAAAAAAATCTGGTGAGCCGTGAAGGAGTCGAACCTTCGACACCCGGATTAAAAGTCCGGTGCTCTACCAGCTGAGCTAACGGCCCACCTATTGGCTCTGAAAATATATCTCAAAAACCTGTTTCTGTCAATACGTTGTATAGGTTCACATCATGTGGGACACTCGGAAAGTCCAGTATCTCTCAGGTATTCCCAAGGCTCCTCTCCCTAAGCTCCAGGGTGGTCTTTTCCGATTATACACCTTTTCAGTCCACCTT